>Ga0315282_10000293_pt1 | contig 98922 bp, 101 predicted proteins | sample YL17G07_20_MG_FD_203693 | JGI IMG/M metagenome (GOLD analysis project Ga0315282, IMG submission 203693) | Sediment microbial communities from Yellowstone Lake, YNP, Wyoming, USA - YL17G07_20 | ecosystem: Environmental > Aquatic > Freshwater > Lake > Sediment | place: USA: Wyoming | collected...
TAATTCTTTAACAATCAATTGCAATATTTAAGAAGGTCTGAAAAATTGAATAACTTCAGATTTTTAAATCACGGAGCTAAATATTAGTTATGAAAGAAGAAAAGATTTTAAACCACATGAGCTATCATGTTGTTTATGATAGTTCAATTTTAGATTCTATCGAATTTGCTTCTAGGAACGGTTTTTCTGGAGTGCAGATTGCCATCGAGTCGCCGCACTTGTCCTTTGAAAACATCAGTTCCAAAGAAATATTAGAAATCAGAGAAAAAAGCAATAAACTTGGAATAAATATAACCCTACACGGTCCTGATGATGTAGCATCTCTTATGAATACAAATCCAAGTATAATAAAAGGAATTCTTTCCTACTATGCTAGTCTGCTTGACTTTGCCAAAAAGATAAATGTCAAACTCGTGACTATACATGCTGGTGCCCCAGCAATCTTTCCAACCGATACAACCCCATCCGAAATGTTGCCTAAGAACGATATACAATATTATAAGAAGGCTTTCGAAGAGAACCTTAAGGATATAATTAAACTAGCTGAGGGTAAAACACACGTCTGCATAGAAAACTACTTGCTTTATGACTTCATTTTAGAAGTTATTCAAAAGTATGTATCAAGTAATGAAATCGATCTGTGCTGGGACATACCAAAAACCTACAACAAAGATGGCAGCATAAATCAGGAAATAATGAACTTCTTTATGAAAAATCTCTCTGCCGTTAGACAGGTGCACCTTCATAGCATTAGAGACGGTCATTCACACAAGGTCATTAAGCCAGGTTTTATAGACTTTTGTTACTACTTCAATTTGCTAAAAAATGTTGATGTATGGGACTATTGTATAGAAGTTAGACCAAGAGAAAAAGCTGTTGAAAGTTTGAAAAATTTGAAGGAAATTTTAAAAAATAATTTGAAATAATCAATGCTCATCAATACTCGTCAACAGTCCCCCAATGCAAACAAATAAATTCTACCTATGCATAAATTATTAACAAGCGGTAAAAATAGTCAGAAGTCAGTGGAAAAAGTCAAGTTGTACATGGCGTGAGTACGAATAGACGCTTTACAGTGTAATTGTTCGAATACAAGTTACTTCTTAACAGAAATTATGTTATTAGGATTAAATCCTTCAATAAAATTCAATTTTTCCAAATCTTTCTTATCAACCCATGCATATTCTTCATGATATCTAGAAAGCTTGATCTTTCCAACAACTTTGCATTTAAAAACCGTTCTAAATAATCGAAAAACACCTCTAGCTTCTTTCAAAATATTAGAATGAATTCCAATTAATTTGGCATTAATCACAACAAGATTAGTCTCTTCTTCAACTTCCCTTTTCAAGGCTTTTAAAAGATCCTCTCCAAATTTAACTTTACCCTCAGGAAATTGCCACCTTCCCTTATTTGTAAAGTTCTTACCACTTCTTTTCAGAACTAAATATTTCCCTTTGTTCTCGATTAAGGCGGTAACCATTAAAACAACAATCTGTCCAGGCATTAAATTCTATTTAAGAAGCTAATTTAAATTTCTTTGCCCTTACCCATAACTCTTTAAAATAAGTCTCAAAAATATTTACCAAAGCGGGATTGTTACTCCAAATAACATCCGAGTCTAGAGAATTGTTGTCAATTCTTATGCAAACTTCCCTGTTATCAACTATTCCTAAAGTTGTTTGAATGTCAAGAGGTAAAATTCTTATTTCAGCTCCTTGTTTAAAATACCAAGAGGCCCTAGCTTTCTTAGCTTCGTCCAAATCAGATGTGCCTAGCACTTTTATTTTTATTCCTCTTTTCAAGGCCTTTACATAAGCTTCATCCAATGAGGGATATCTAGAGAAGTGAGAGGTTGTTGCAAATCCAAAATCTTTTGCTTTTGAAATCATAGAAGTAGCTTTTTCCAAGCATGCTATTTTTCCCTTTGAGGACCATAAGCCAAATCCATTTTCTTTAAATGGCTTTAATTCTTTTATCAGGTTGTTTGTTTTTTCCTTTAAATTTTCAATCTTCATTTTCTTTTGATTAAACATTTTTTTAAGAGCAAACAAAGGTTCGATGGCTTTGTATTTTAAAGGTTTTCCATTGCAATATTCAGCCAAGCATTTAGAAATCAGAGACTTTAGAACCTCATATATTTTTGATTGAGGAATTTTACTTAGATCAGAAATTGAAGAAGCAGGTAGAGGGCCATGAACAGTTAAAGTCAAGTATGATTTGGCTTCATACTCACTTAACCCAAACTCCTTTAGGTCTGATATCAAATTTTCCTTTAACATATTGATTCTCCATTTTCCTCACTACCAAAACAAGCAGATTTACATGTTCGTCAGTATTTATAGTTAACTTCGTCAAGAAATGAAGATAGACAAATGCAATTTACTCTTTTTACTGAATTAAAATCAGGCTAATGTTGTATAATTTTCGGGAATATTTAAATAACTAGAAGCAAAGTAAATCGATAAAAATATTTCTAATATAAACAAAGCAAATAAACATATAATAATAATTTTATCAATACGAGTTGGTCCTTCTTTTTTGTACAAAAGCTTATATGTGTAATACAAAAATCCTAAAATCAAAAGAATTCTTAAATCATAAATAATCATAATTGCAACTGCAGTTATTAAACATACAATACCTAATCTGCTAATTGTCATGCTAAGAATATAGCAAAATCAAAATTTAAATCTCTTCTTTTATTTTTGTTTGCTTCTCTTCTTTAGGTATGAAAGCCCTTCCTCCCTGCCATTGTCCTTTGTACAAGTTAGTTTTTCCTTCTATTTTATGAAAAACCATGTTAGCAATTCTAGCTCCCATTTCAATCTCAAAAAGCTTTTTAGAAGTATTAGTCATTATGAAAGAGAACTTTCCTCTGTAACCAGGATCAGTTCTTATTCCTTGAACAATTATTCCGCATTTATACAAAGTAGACCTTGGTATGAACCAACCAAACAAATCTTCAGGAGTGTTGATTGTTTCAATTGTTGTCGCCGAATAAGTTTTTCCAGGTTTTAATTTTACTTTTATGCTTTTACCTTTTTTATATTTTGATATTAGTTTGAAATTTGGAGTTTTTCTTGATTTTATATGTAAGAATCCCTTTTCATTAACCATCTCATAAATTTCTCCTATTCGTAAGTCTACTCCGCAACCTTCAAAGTTTATTTCATTTTTGTCTAGTCCTTCTATGAGTTTTTTATTTTTAATCAATTCTAAAACTTTGTCTACTCCTAGAATCATTTTTTCACTTTCTTTATCCACTTAACTCTTGAAGGTTCTCTTCTAAGCTTAAGCATGTTTTTCTCGCATTTACTTGAGCAGAAATAAAATACTTTTCCATCGTTCCTTACAAACATTACTCCTGTTCCCTTTTCTAATTCCGAATTACAGAATGAACATTTCATTATCTCACTTCCATTGTTCCAGCAGATTCCATTTCAGTTTCTCTAAGCATTAGAATGTCTCCAATTCTTACAGGTCCGATAACATTTCTTATTAAGACCTTTCCCTTATCCCTCCCATCTATAATCTTGCATCTAACCTGGGTTATTCCTTTAATTCCTGTTCTTCCCAAAAGTTGGACAACTTCTGCTGGTGTTGCATCTTGCATTCAATCACTTCTTTGCTAATTCTTCTATTTCTTTCTTCGAGTCTCCTTCTTGGATTATTGCTATTGCTGCTGTTGGAACATCAATTCCTGCTGCCCTTCCTAGTTCTTGCTTACTTTTAACAGTAGCATATGGTATTTTCTTTTCATTGCACAAAGGAGATAAGTGCATTATAATTTCTTTTGGTTGAACATCTTCTGCAGCAACAACAAGTTTTGCTACTCCCCTTTCTATTGCTTTAGTTGCTTCATTGGTTCCTATTTTAACCTTTCCAGTGTTCCTTGCAATTTCAACAATATGTAGAATTCTATCATCTTCCATATCATCACCTCATCTCATTAGTTCATTTGTTTTAATTCCTTTGTAAAGTATTTAAAACTATTCTCTATCTATTATCTCTTTTTTCATCTCTGTGTTCATCCATTTCCATTTTTTAATTTCTTCAGATACTTTTTCCATACTAAAAATTTAAGATTTCTGGCTATTAAATCTTTGTAAACCAATATATTCTGATGGGAAAAATGGGCGGAAAGTCGTTAAGTCGTATGCAAAAGAGAAATCTAAAGAAAAGAAGAAGATGATAAATCAGAATTTAAGGGTTTAAAATTAAATCAAATTTAGTATTTTGGTAATACCATAAATAAAAAGAAAACTGAATAAAATAAATAATAAAAACAATAACCAATCTTGCTTTGTCTGCAGTTTAATCATAATAATTCTAAGACTGATAAAAAATTTAAACACAACATAGAAAAATCAGGATTTAAATCCTTCAATAATTAGAACTTTTTCTAGGGAGAAGCATAGCAAGAATTATAAAAATTGAAATTAGCATAACTATAATGGCTGCCTCTAACTTGTTTGTTGGAGGATTTATAAAATATCCTGTAGTGTAAGGTCTTATGTCAATCAATGTTAAAACTATTATTACTATGAAAAACGCGGCAATCACATTCTTCAAGTCCATAATAAATATTTAATAACTAAACTTTAAGTCTCTTTTCTAAAAAATCTTTATTTATTCTCTAACAAAGTAGAGTAAAAGATTTATCTATGAGCATAATAGCATATGATTTTAGGTTTAACTTTATCTGTTCGCACAAAACCCAAACGCTCAAACTGCACTGTCTGGTCAGGTTTAACCTTTTTAATTTCTGGTTCAGCCAAACCTTCTATATCTTTTCCATCAGGCATGATAACTTTTATTTTAATATTTTTTGAAGAAACCCAATGGATTTTAGGAACATCTTTCAAAGTTTTTCCAGTTACTTTTGCCTTTCTATCTAAAATAACATTGCAAAAGTGCATTAAGCGAACTTCTTTGCCTCTATAGTTTGTAAAATCTATTTTATCTACAAAAACCTTTTTAGTAACAGGGATTTTTCTATATTTCATTTTGCCAGGAAACAAAGGAGCTTTAACAGTTCTCATAGGCAATTTATCTAAAGAAATTTCAATCGGTTCTCCGACAAAGAAATATCTATTAGAGATAGGATCAATTATTTTTCTGTTTTCAGTGTAAAGCTTTTCCCATTGGAAGTGGACTGTCTGGGGATTTACTCCCATCTCTATTATCATGTTTTTGATTGCCTGAGGTTTAATTCCTCTTCTTAGCAAAGCTCTTATCAAGCCATATTGTCCAAGTCTCGGATCATCCCAACTATCAAACTTTCCTTGTTGTATGGCATCTCTTATAAATCTTTTATGAACTTTTTCTCCAGGCATGTACAAGAAACCGAAGTTTATGGTTATTGGAAAATTTTTCCAGCCTAAGGCTTCGTAAATTTTCTTTTGGATTTCAGTGTTAGTCGCATGCTCCGTTCCTCTTAAAATATGAGTTACACTGCTGTCATGATCCTCGACTGCGCAGTTGAAATTGTAAGTTGGATAAACCTTATGCCTTTTTCCTGTTGTTGGGTTTATACCGTCTCTTATTCTAAATAAGACTGGATCTCTTAATGCTGGATTAGTATCATTGATATCAGTTTTCAGCCTTAAGACAGCTTCACCTTCCTTAAAATTTTTGAACATCTTCTTCCAAAGTTTAAGATTTTCTTCTACAGAATGATTTCTATGTTCACATTCCTCTTTTGCAGCTGCCATCTTATCTTTAGTTCCTACTACAGCCTTGCATGTGCAAACATATGCCTTACCTTCTTTTATTAATTTTTCTGCATATTTGTATTGTTTAGGAAACTGAGAGGAGCAAAAATAAAAAATATCAGGTTTTATTCCCATGGCGTCCAAATCTTTTTTAATAAGGTCAATGTTTCCTTTTTGAATTTTTTCTGGGTCTGGATCAGTATCCTCGATTCTGATAATGAACTTTCCTTTATACATCTTAGCATACTCATAAGAAATTACAACAGCTTTCATATTTCCTAAATGTAATGCTCCTGATGGAAACGGTGGAAATCTTGTAACAACCTTTCTCATTACAGCATTAGGTAAAGGCGGTAAGCCTTCCCTTTCAATTTTTTCTGGCTTTTCTATTTTTCCAAACTTTTCAAGTTCTTTCTTTTGTTTTTCTAATGACCAAGAATTTATTTCTTTAACAATTTTCCCAACCTCTTTTCCTAAGGCAGCCATATCTTTTTTCAATTCAGGTTTTTCTGCAACAACTTTTCCTAAAACTGCTTGAGCATTAGCCTTTCCGTTGTATTCTATAGCATTTAGTAAAGCATGCTTTTTGATAATGTCTTGCATAGACAGTATTTGAAGGAAGTATTATTAATTTTTACTACATTCAGTGGTTAAAAAAATTGATTTAGTAGTTTTTCCATTTGCTAAGTATGCAAAGGTTAATACCTAGAGATCCATTTGAAAGCGATAAGAGAGTAGAAGTCAATTGGTGGTTAAAAGAAGAAAATACTTGTGATTATTGCATATACAAAGAAACTAAAACTTGTGATTACTGCGCTTATAACAAAAAGAGAAGATTTCCTTATTTTAACATATAATTATTCCAGCATATCCAACAACAGCGTCTTTATCCTTCGAAACATCAAAGCTAGTTGAATAATTTATTAACTCGCCCTGTTTCGCTCCTAAAGCTTTAGCAGCATAAAGCATTGCAGCTATCCCACCGTATCCACATATGGTCAGCCGATTTTCATCACAAGTTTTTATAACTTCAGAAGGCTTTAGACCAATTATTAGATTAATCACTTCCAGATCAGTTTCTTTTATTTTCTTTAATATATCAGTGGTCGAACCTTCAAATGGCTCATATCCATATGCAGCTCCGTAGTGAGTAAAGTCGCTACTTGCGATTATTAAAACTTTTCTTCTCAAACTTTTTGCAACCTCTGCAATTTTCTCTCCGATTTCTCGACAGGTTTTAACATCAAAATAAATCGGATTGATTGTTATTGGAACTATTTTGAATTCCTTAAAACGATACTGAAGCCAAGGCAGTTGGACTTCGATAGAATGCTCACGCCAGTGGGATTTGGGGTCTTCCATTATCACAGAATCTTTTATTATTTCTTTAACAAATTCTTCATCTGTTTCCAAGTTTCCCAAAGGAGTTTTCCATGTTTCTAAAGAGGTGGCAACACCTACGCCTAATCCGCTGTGATTTGGTCCTAAAATAACTGCAGTCTCAAAACCAGTTGAAATATCATTATAAACAGAGGCAGCAGTCTTACCACAATAAACATAACCTGCATGCGGAGCAACTGCTCCTAGGCATTTTCTTCTCTTTGGCTCTGATTTATCTAAGAAATTTTTTATTGTTTGTTTTAATTCTTCAGGATCTCCTGGATAAAAGCTTCCTGCCACCGCCGGGTTTCTTACCTGCATATCTATATCTTGTTGGGCTTCGTATAAATTCTTTTTTACCTTCCCTTTCAGGTTTTTCTATTTCTTCAGATTCAAATTCTTCAGGTTTCATTTTAAAATCTTCATCCTGTTTTATTGTTCCACGATTCTTTAATATTTCTCTTGCCAAAAGCCAATAAACTGTTGCTAAAGATTTTCTACCTTTATTGTTAATAGGTATTACTAAATCTATAGAGACAGTTTCATTTGACGTGTCGCATAGAGCAATGATAGGAATTCTCATTTTAATTGATTCTTCAATCGCTTGCATATCAATCAGAGGATCAGTTATTAAAATAACATCAGGCTCGTAATATCCTGGAAAATGTGGATTAGTTATTGTTCCGGGCAAGAACCTTCCTGTTAAGGACTTTCCATTAACAGCTTCTGCAAATTTTATAGCAGGCTTCCAGGCAACAGCCTTTCTTGAAATAACCACTATTCTTTGAAATCTTGCTAAGAATTTTCCTGCTATCTTTACTCGATTCTCAATTGTTTGCAAATCGAGGACAGCCAAACCATCATCCCTTATTTTATAGATAAATTTCTTCATATCTTTGGTTTGCTGCTTCATTCCTATGTGCATGCCAGCTGACAAAAATTGCTCGTAAGTCATAGCTATCTTTTTGCTTTAATGTATTTAAATCTTTTTCCGTCTAATAATTAACTGTTGTCATGATGCTCAAATTCAAGAGTATAATATTCTTAATAATTTTCTTTATCTTAATTATTGCTAAAAGTGTTAGCGCTAAACTTATAGTGGTAGATCAAAGAGCTCCTGGACAAATATGCACGTTTAGTAGTGATGATAATAGCACCACAATACAAGGGGGTGTTAAAAATCAATAAAAAGATATCTATATTATTTATCATACTCTTTTTCAGTTTTTTTATTAGTTTGAAAAACGTTAGTTCTATCTCATTCGATATTTATGCTTTAGGAGAGAACGAAACAAATTATCCTGTTAATCTTGGGCCTCTAAAACTAGGATTATCAGAATCAAAGACCGGAGAGTTGACAAGCGAGATACTCGAGACGACTCCAATAATAAACATTGGTGGACCAGATGGTGGTGACTGTAATACCTACGGTACATGGGATAGTTTGACATGGACGTGCACTTTGAATCAGAATCTATATCCTACTGAGTATGTGAATATCACTTCAAACGACGTTACTCTTGATTGTGATGGTTACAGTATATCCACTATCGGAGCTGGATTCGGTTTTTATTTATTATCAAAAACAAACGTTACTGTTAAGAATTGTAATGTTTCTGATAATTTTTGTGGCATTTTGCTAGAAGATTCGAATAACATCACATTGGCAAATAACAGTGTAGATTCAAATGAATTTGGTGGTATTTATCTGTTTTATTCCAGTTCAGTTAGATTAAAAAATAACAAGATGATGAACAATAACCAAGGCATTGTGATTATTGGTGATGCAAAAGAACATTACAATCACTCGATAGACGAAAGTAATACAGTAAACGGAAAGCCAGTGAAATATTATTTCGAGAATTGTCCTACCATAATTGAAAACCAAAATATTACACATTTAACCCTAGCTTTTTGTTCAAATGTGATAGTAAGGTATAATGAAATAACCGACGGAGATTGGGTTTATCTGGCATTTGTCAAAGATTCAGAAATTTACTCAAATAAAGTTTCAAATACTCGTCGGGGTATTTACCTGCTCTCTTCCTCAAATATCACAATTTATAATAATAGTGTTTCTTCCAACATTTTGGGTATCTACTTCTATAATTCCTCTGGTAACACAATAAAAAATAACATAATAAATTCAAACACTTATGGCATTTACCTTGTCTATAGCCATAACAATACTTTGACAAACAACACAGCCAACAGCAATTCCTTCGGCATTTACCTCTCTCTTTCCAATAACAACATGCTCACCGATAACAACATGATAAATAATTATCTGATGAACCTTGTTGTTTCTGGCGGGGAGAAGGAAGATTACAATAACTCGATAGATACATCTAACGTTATCGATAACATCCCAGTCAGGTATTACTACAAGAATTGTGATGATTTGATGATTGAAAATCAGGAATTGAAACACTTAACGCTTGTTGATTGTGAAAATGTGACTGTTAGGAACATAAGCATGAGCAACGGTGATATGATCAAGTTAATATTCACCAATGATTCAAAAATTTACTCGAACTACATCTCGAACAATTATTATGGAATCAAGATGGAAAATTCATCCGATAACAACATTACAGCAAACATAATCTGTAATAACGATGCTGACTTTTTGTTAACTCACAGTTTCGGTAACTATGGGAATGATAACGCATGCTTCAAAGCACGTTCATGGAATGATACTGGAACTACAGGATGTAGCCATACTTGCTTCTCCACACCTTTCTTGTTTTGGGGAGATTTACATGGGCACACGAGCTACAGCGATGGGAAAGGTATTCCATATGAATATTATCTTTACTGTAGAGACTCCTCTAAACTAGATTTCTGTGCACTCACCGATCATTCAGAACAAATCGACATTACGAAGTGGGGGGATATGAGAAACCAGGCGACAGCTTTTCTTAAGAATGGAAGTTTTGTTTCATTTAGTGGGTTTGAGTGGACATCAGATATTTATGGTTACGGTCATAAACCTTCCTATTTTCTTAGAGACAATGTTACGAATGTCTGTAAGGCTAATGAATCAGGTTGCGATACGCCTGACGAGCTTTATCGATTCTTAGCTGAGAACGACGGACTATCTCATCTAGCACATCCACTTACTACTACAAATTGGGATTACTTCAACGAAACGTATCAAACAAATGCTGAGATTTATTCTGGAAGAGAGTTCGATTCCGACTATTCGATAAACTATGCTCTTCAATCAGGACTCAGGTTTGGGCTTGTCGGTGTTAGCGATACCCATACCTTAGAACCTGGGGCAGGTTATCTAACTGCTTGTCGAGCTGACCATCTCACAAGAGGGGACATTCTCAACTCTTTGAGAAACAGAAAATGTTACGCTACATCAGGAGTGAGAATTGTACTCGATTTCACTGTCGACGAACATCCTATGGGCAGTGAGTTTATTCATCCAGTGAACACGAATGTTACTGCAAATATCATAGTCAACGGAACGACAAACATCACAACTATCGAATTCATTAAGAACGGTAATATAATAGGTACAAAATCAGATTGCGGAGTTAATTGTATCTACTCTTTAAACACGACGATTACAGAAGACTCTTACATTTATGCAAGGGTTAACCAGAGGGAGAGATATGCCTGGTCAAGCCCGATTTGGATCGTGGCTTCTGATGATATCGATGGAGATGGAGTCAACAATTCAGAAGATAACTGCATTTATGTTTATAATCCTGATCAGGCTGATTCTGATGTCGGAATTCCAGAGGGTATGATTTCTTATTGGAAATTTGATGAAGGTAGTGGAACTATAGCAAAAGATTCTGCAGATGCTAATAATGGAACTATTTATGGATCAGTATGGACAACTGGTCGAGTAAATAGTGCTTTAAGATTTGATGGAATAGATGATTATATTAATGTGTCTGATAACCTAAGTTTGGATTTTGATGGCGAGGTTACTATTGAAGCATGGTTTAGAAAAAATTCCACTTTAAATTCAAGTGGAGAAAGAGTTGTTTATAAAGTAGGATTAGGTGAAGAGAGAGGTAAGTTAAGAGGATATTATACAAGTGTACATCCTGATGGCAAATATCGATTTAGTCTTTTTGCCGATAGTAATACTGATCTATGGGGAAACACATCCGGATTAGCTGATGGGGACTGGCATCACGCTGTCGCTATAAGAGATACGGATAATATGATGTACATATACATAGATGGTAAACTTGATGGAACAACACAAGGCCCAAATGGGACCATAAGGAATGTACAACCTTTATACATCGGGCAAGATTATGTGAATATGTATAGGTTCAAAGGTCTTCTGGATGAAGTTGCTATTTATAATAGGACTTTAACTCCTGAAGAAATTAAACAGCATTATCTGAACGGGTTGAATGGTTATGGTTATACTGGGGATGGAATAGGTAATGCATGCGACAACTGTTGGTATGTTCTTAATCCGAATCAGTCTGATAGCAATGATAATTGTCCTTTACCACCTTATGAAACAGATCCTAAGTGTGGAGATGTTTGTGAGGATGTAAGTCCACCAATTATAACAATATCATCACCTCAAAACAAAACTTATTACACAACATCAGTCCCATTAACTTTCACTGTCAATGAACCAGTATCATGGTGTGGTTATTCTTTGGATAGAAATGCAAACGTGACTATTTCTCCATGTAGAAATATTACTTTAACTGGATTAAGCTACAGTACTCATAATATTATAGTTTATGCAAACGACACTTCTGGTAACATGGGAGTCTCTAATAGAGTATATTTTACAGTTTCAGTTCTAATCTGTACTTGCACGGCATGGAGACCAACTTCTCGCTGTTGTAAATTACCCTATTCACAAATGTACATGAGAACTTGTAATCCTGTAGGCTGTGATATAACTCAAGTATGTATGAAAGGAAGATGTACACTTTAAGCGAATTAGACGTATTTAAATCTTTTACTCTTTTAATTAAAATTATGAGAAACATCAAAAAAATAATTTTAGCAACAACAATTTTCCTAGCTTTTTTTATATCTCGTGCAAATGCAGAATCAATACCTATAATTAATGATGTAAGAATTCCATCTGATGAATGGATTAAATCAAGTACTATACTCTCTAGTGGGCCACAGCCAACAGAAACAAGTGAATATATGGCTGGAGATATTTCAGTAGCAATTATTTTCCCAGAAAGTAATGGCTCTATTGATCCCAATATTGAAAACTGGGATTTAGAAAGACAGAATCAAGTTATTTCTAAAATTCAATCTGCTCTTAATTGGTGGGCTTCTCAAGAACCAAAAGCAAGAGTAAACTGGAATTTTCATGTTTATACAGTAGAAACTGGCTATGAACCAATACTACGTTCTGATGAGTGGGATTGGGTAAAAGATGTAATGAGTTATTTTGGTTATACGAGTGGTTATGCTACTGATAGAGCAAGAGCCTTTGATAACGATTTGAGAAACTCAGACGGAACAGATTGGGCATTCATAATATTTGTTGCAGATTCTTTGAAAGATGCGGATGGTGCATTTGCAGATGGATCATTTGCTTTTGCATATAATAGAGGTCCTTACGCTGTTGTAACTTATGATAATGGTAATTTAGGTATTGACAACATGGATAAAGTTGTGGCACATGAGACAGGGCATATTTTTGGTGCTTGTGATGAGTATTGTATACAAGGTTATTGTTGTAATTGTTTTAAAGCTTGTGGTTATCTAAATGAATTAAATAAAAATTGTGAAGCTCCTGACTGTGGTATTTCGGATTGTATAATGGATTGTAATGAGTGGTGTTTATCACCTTCAACCAGAAAACATATTGGTTGGAGAGATAAGAACAATAATAGTATTTTAGATGTTATGGATTCCCAATATAATCCTTGGACAGATAGTGATGGTGATAAGATAGTTGATTATTGGGATGATTGTCCAAATATTATAGGTTTTCCTGAATATTATGGCTGTCCATTTTTTATAAATGTCATATCACCTCAAAACAAAATATATACAACAAATCCAATACCTCTAACTTTTACAGTAAACCAGTCAATATCTTGGATTGGTTATAGTTTAGATGGTAAAGCAAATGTAACAATAACAGGCAACACAACATTAACTGGTTTGATAGGTGGTTCACATAATCTTAAACTTTATGCTACTGACAATTATGGAAACACAGCAAAATCTGAAGTGAATTTTACTTATAATCCTTGTATTTGCTCAGACTGGAGACCAACATCTTTTTGTTGTAAATATCCATACACACAAAGATACACTAGAACATGTAATCCAATAGGCTGTGATATAACTTCTGTATGCATGAAAGGAAGATGCGCACTTTAAATTACATGTTTTCTCAAACCAAGAACTTCGGCTATTAAATTTGAAGGAATAACCTCTAAAACTGATTTCTTAGGAACATAGATAAGATTTCCATCATATCTTTTTAAATTTTCAGGTGTTATAACATCGTGTTATAACATCAATTGCATACTTATTTTTTAATTTCCCTTTTATTATGCCTATACCAATTTCTATCTTTTTTATTTGCTTATCATGTCTTTCGTATTCTACAAAAAACTTCACATAACTTCCAACAACAGGTGTAACACTCATGATATTTATTATTTTTTCAAGAATTTATTTAGATTAATTTTAAATAATATAACAGCGTTATATATTTTATGAGAATTTATTTAGATTATGCTGCTACCACACCTTTAGATCCGAGAATTCTAGAAGCAATGAAACCTTATTTTTATAAAAAATTTGGAAATTCTATGTCTTTGCATTCTTGGGGAAGAGAAGCAAAACAAGCTTTAGAAGAATCTAGAGAAACAGTAGCGAAATTCATAAATGCTAATTCTGAAGAAATTGTATTTACAGGGAGTGCAACTGAATCAATAAACTCTGTATTAAAGGGAATAGCTTTTGCAAACAAGGAAAAAGGAAAGCATATTATAACTTCTGCTATTGAGCATCATGCTGTCTTAGAATCTTGCAAATGGCTTGAAAAACAAGGTTTTGAATTAACTTATCTTCCAGTAGATAAGTATGGATTAATTGACTTGGAAAAATTAAGAAATTCAATAAGAGATGATACCATTCTGGTTTCTATAATGCACGCAAACAATGAAATAGGAACAATCGAACCAATAGGAGAAATAGGGAAATTATGCAAGGAAAGAGGAGCTTTGTTTCACACAGACGCTGTTCAAAGTTTTGGAAAAATTCCTATTGATGTTAATAAAATGAGTATTGACTTACTTTCATTATCTGCTCACAAATTTTATGGACCTAAAGGCGTAGGAGCAACTTTTATAAGAAAAGGAGTTAAAATCGAACCCTTATTGCATGGAGGCGGTCACGAGTTCGGTTTAAGATCATCAACGGAAAATGTGGCTAGCATAGTTGGTTTAGCAGAAGCAGTTAGACTAATAGCGAAGGAAATGAAATCAGAGGCAAAAAAATTAACAAAACTGAGAGATTATCTAATAAAAAATGTCTTAAAAATTGAAAATTCTCATTTAAATGGCCATCCAATTAAAAGACTTCCGAACAATGCAAATTTCTGGTTTGCATTTATTGAGGGAGAGGCTTTGGTTGTTCAGTTGGACTCGTACGGCATAGCTGCTTCAACAGGTTCTGCATGCTCATCTTCTACTCTAGAGCCGTCTCATGTTCTAATGGCTATTGGTTTAAAGCACGAAGAGGCTCACGGCTCTTTAAGATTGTCTTTAGGAAAATATACCACTAAAGCTGAAATAGACTACACTATAAAAGTTCTTCCAAAAGTTGTTGAAAATTTAAGAAAGATTTCACCGTTCAAAGGAAAGTGGGAATAATGAAAATAGTGAGTGCTTGTTTGTCAGGTGTTAATTGTAGATGGAACGGTAAAAATTCTATTAATGAAAAAATAAAAAAGATGGTTGAAAATGGAGAGGCTATAGCATTTTGTCCAGAAGTTTTGGGTGGTTTATCGATACCTAGAAAATCTTGTGGAATTCATGGTGGTGTTGGCATTGATGTTATAGAAAATAGAGCAAAGGTTAGAACAACCAAAAAGGGAGAAGATGTAACGAAACAATTTCTAAAGGGTGCTGAAGAAATTCTTAGGATAGTAAAATCAAATGATATTAAAGAAGCGATACTTAGAACTCCAAGCCCTTCTTGCGGTTGTGGTAAAACTTGGCAGCTCGATAAAAATTTTAGAAATCATGTAGTTGATGGAGACGGTGTTACAACTGCTCTGTTAAAGAAAAACGAAATAAAAGTTTATACCGAAGAAAATTTCAAGTGATAATATGAAAGCTCCAAACTTGTATTCAAAAGAGGTTATGAAACATTTTAAAACTCCTAGGAATGTCGGCATTATTAAAGATGCAGACGGCGTGGGAAGGGTGGGGAATTTTCAGTGCGGAGACATTATGGAGCTTTACATAAAAGTTAAGAAAAATAAGAAGGGCAAGGAAATAATTTCTGATATAAAATTCCAAACGTTTGGATGTCTGCCCCCTAATGAAAAAGTAGCAACTGGAGAGGGTGATTGGACAGAAATACCATCTATTTCTATAGGAATGCCAGTTTTGAATAGCAATGGCAACAAAACAATTGTTACAGATACAAATGAAAGGAATTACAAAGGAATTTTACTTAATTTTATTCCTTTCGTTTCACCTTACAATTCGTTCTCTATAACAACGGAGCACCCAATTTTAACTATAAAAAGAAAATGGCTCAAATCTTCGAGAAGAAGCAACAAGGAATGTGATTGGTTACGAGTAAATGAAAAAGAACTACTTCGTACAAAACCAGATTTTGTGGAAGCAAAAAAATTAGAAGAAGGCGACTACCTTGTTTTTGTTGCGAACAAGAAAATTAAAGATGATCCAATTTTTACAAAAGACATTATGAGACTTGTAGGATATTATTTATCAGAGGGTTATATCACAGCCAAAGGCAGTGTAGTTGCTTTTGCCTTTAACAAAAATGAAATAGAAGCTATTTCTGAGGTTAAACAGTTGATTTTAAAAATAACAAATAAGGAAGCGAAATATAGGATAAGAAAAAATGTCTGTGAAGTATATGTTTGTTCAAGAAAATTAGTAAGGTTTCTTTATTCTAACTGCAGAAAGTTAGCGAGAGAGAAAAAACTGTCTGAAGAGATTTTAATTCTGCCGTTTAAAAAACAAAAAGAGATGGTAGAAACATATTTTATAGGAGATGGTTCTTTAAGTAGAAGAAGACCCCATGAAAGTCTAAATTATAGAATTGCTACAGCTTCTGAAATGCTAGCAGTTCAAATTCAAGAAATACTTGCTAGAGGAGGTATTTTCTCATCAATCAAAAAGGTTTCAAGGCATGAGCATCTTATTGAAGGAAGAAAAATTCGTAAATCTATTTTATATGAAATAGTATTCAAATTAGAGAGAAGTAGAAGCAAGTTCGTTCATTTCAACGGTAAATATTTTCTAGTTCCTATTAGGAGGATAGAGAAGAAATATTACAGAGGAAAAGTATTTAATTTTGAGGTAGAAAGAGAACCTAATTCTTATCTTGTCAAAGGATTTGCCGTGCATAACTGCGTCGTCGCTCTTGCCGTCAGCAGCATGCTTACGGAGATTGCCAAAGACAAAACCGTAGAAGAAGCTCTCAAAATAACAAATAAAGATATCCTTAAAAAGTCAGGCCCAGTACCGCCAATAAAAGTACATTGCTCTTTTCTAGCTTCTGATGCTCTGAAAGAAGCTATTTACAGCTATCTTTCAAAAAATAAAAAACCAGTACCAATAGAATTGCAAAAAGATCATGAAAGAATAGTAAGCACATTGAAACAAGTCGAAGAGAGACACAAGGAATTTACAGAATTTGAAGAAAAAATTCTTAACAAATAAATTTATAAATCTCTATTACACTCAATATTTATGCCAAAGGTAATTCATGAAAGAGAAAAGTGCATTGGTTGTGGGGCATGTACGGCAGTTTGTCCTAATTTCTGGGAGATGGGAGATGATGGAAAGTCTGTTTTAAAAGGTGGAAAGAAGGCAGGAAAGAATTTTGAACTAACTGTTAAAGGTGCTGGTTGCAATAAAGATGCAGAAAACACATGTCCAGTTCAGTGCATACATGTTAAATGATTAAAATGAAAGAAAAAATAACTAAAGACATGATTTTGGGAGAAGTGATAAGCAAGTATCCTAAGACTGTAGAAATTTTCATGAAACACGGATTGCCATGTGCAATGTGTCATATAGCTTTTTCTGAAACAATTGAACAAGGAGCAGCTTCTCATGGGATTAACTTGAAATCCTTGCTAAAAGACTTAAACAAAGCTGCAATCAAAAAATAATTAACTTACCTTAAAAGAAGTTAGTTTTCCATTTTTTTCATTCATTATTATATGCGGAATTTCTATTTCTTTGTGCTTTTTTATGAAATTCTTAATCATCCACAAATCACTTAGAATTATTTTATTTTTTTCTAAATCTTTCATTTTAAACCATTTTATGTTTTGGCTATTTGAAATAGGATTATTTTTGTTAGAAGGTTTGGCTTCAGTAAGTATTAAAATATTGCCGTGGCTGATTCCTTGATTTGTTTTTGTTCTTTCTAGCATAACAGACCTAACTTTGACTGAATTGGGGTTAATTTTTATTCCTACTTCTTCTTCAACCTCTCTTTTAACTGCATCAGGAATACTTTCATCAAATTTAGTCTTACCACCAATCATACCCCAATATTCTTTGAAAGGTCTTTTTTCTCTCTTAACAAGAAGTAATTTATCGTCATTTTTTAATGCAACTATAACTACTACCATATGGCCAACTTCCTTTCCAGTAAAATGAGAAATACGCTCTGCAGCTGTTTCACCCTTACTTGTTAAAATATAAGAATCTCCATTCTTAGTTAGAAGACCAATATCCATTAGCTTTTTCAAATGATATGACAACTTATTAGAACGAATACCAGATAACCTTTCTATTTCGTTGAATTTAAGTGAAAAATTTTTGGAGAACAATTCAAATATTTTCTCTCTTTCATTATTCTCTAAAGCTTTCATATTTATTTTTTATAATTCAACTAATAAATTCTTTTCCTCAAGAATTTTTGAGTTACTAAAAATATAGAAACTTTGCTTAGGAATAGATTTAAATACTTTTAATACCTAATAAGTAGTAAATAAATAGTTTGGTTTTTACCAAACTAACAGCTTAACTTTAAATAATTATAAGGTTATGATGATTTTATGGCTGAAGAAATTAAAGCTGAAAAAACAACTAAAACTACTAATAAGAACATTTGGAGATATACAACCATAGCTTTACTAGTTATAGTAGTTCTCTTGCTTGTAGCATTTCTTTGGAAGCCAGGTGAAACCAGTATTACAGGTGGAACGTTATTAACTAGTCAAAATGAAATTGCTAACAAAACAGTAGAATTTTTAAATAAGAATATTATCAGTGGAGATGCAAAAGCAACTTTAGATTCAGTAAGTGAGGCAAGCGGAGTGTTAAACATAACAGTATTATATCAAGGAAGAAAAATACCAATTTATGTTACAGAAGATGGAAAGTTTTTAATTTTAAGTGCACCGATTGATACAACAGTACCGATACCTCAGGCTGAGGAACCAACAGAAGAACAGCCTCAAGAAATTCCAAAAACTGATAAACCAACTGTTCAACTATTTGTGATGGCATTTTGTCCATATGGAATTCAAGCAGAAAATGTAATGAAACCAGTAGTTGATTTACTTGGTAGCAAAGCAGACATACAAGTTCATTTTATAGCAAGTGTTGGAGGAACAACTCCAGATAGTGTTCAATCATTGCACGGAGCTCCAGAAGCACAGGAAGACTTGAGACAAGTCTGTATAATGAAATACTATGATCAAAAAACTTACTGGAACTATGTGATGGCAATAGATGCAAATTGTTCAAGCAAATATAGTGATACTGCTGCTTACGATGCTTGTTGGAAAGATGCAGCAACTAAAGCTGGTATAGACGCTTCAAAGATTGATACTTGTTCAAAAGGATCAGAAGGTGTAAGTTTGCTTAAGGCAGATGCTGACCTTTCATCATCAAAAGGAGTATCAGGTTCACCAACTTTGATAATTAATGGTGTAACATACAGTGGTGCTAGAACTTCAGATGCTTACAAAGAAGCTATTTGTGGTGCATTTAATACAGAACCAACAGAATGTTCTCAACAGCTAAGTACTACAGGTACTACAACTAGTGGCGGTTGTGCTTCTTAGTTTTTATTTTTAAATTCCTTTATTTATTTAATATTGTTTAAACATAGGTATTTTTATGGACATAGACAAAATAAGAGAAGATTTCCCAATACTTCAGAAAAAGGTTAATGGCAAGTCTTTCATTTATTTTGATAACGCATGTACTTCGCTAAAACCCAGCCAGGTTATTGATGCTATTTTAGCATATTATACTGAGTATACCGGATGCGCTGGTCGTTCTATTCACAAATTTGCTACAAAAACAACAGAAGAGTTTGAAAAAGCAAGGGAAAAAATTGCTAAATTCATAAATGCAAAAAGAGTAGAAGAAATTGTTTGGACAAAGAATACAACTGAAGCGATTAATCTTATATCTCATAGTTTTAAATTCAACAAAGGAGACAAGATTCTAACAACTAATTTAGAGCACAGCTCAGGATTAATGCCTTGGCAATTAAAAGCTGAAAAAGGAGAAATAGTCTTGGATTTTGTTCTTTGTGATATGGAAGGAGAGTTTAACATAGAAGATTTTAAAAACAAAATTGATAAAAGAACAAGGCTTGTTTCAGTTATTCATGCTTCTAATGTTACAGGGACAAGAGCTCCATTAGAGGAAATAATTAAAATAGCTCACGATAATGACTCTTTAGTTTTAGTGGATGGAGCACAATCAGTTCCTCATTTTCCTGTAGACGTTAGAAAACTTGACATTGATTTTTTAGCATGGTCTGGACATAAGATGTGTGGTCCCACAGGCATTGGCTGTTTGTATGGCAAATATGATTTGTTAAAAGAACTGCAGCCGTTTATTCTCGGTGGAGAAACTATAAAAGATGCTGATTTAAAATATCATGTCCTCGACGAATTGCCTCATCGATTAGAGGGTGGAATTCAAAATTATGCAGGCGCTATTGGGTTAGGAGCTGCTGTTGATTATTTGTCTTCAATAGGGATGAAGAATATAGAAAATTATGAAAAAGAATTAGTCAAGCTTTTAATAGAAGGTTTGTTAACAGTTCCTAGTATGGATTTAATCGGTCCTAAGGATTATAGAAAAAAAGGTTCATTAGCAGCTTTCAATATTAAAGGAATGGAACCCCACGACGTAGCGATAATGCTAGATGAGCAGAATATATTTGTTAGGTCTGGTATGCATTGTGCTTATCCTATACATAAATTCTTGCATGAGAACAAAGGTTCTGCCAGAGCTTCTCTATACTTCTATAACACAAAAGAAGAAGTGAAAATATTTATAGAGGAACTAAATAATATTGCAAAGACATTTGGCTGATAAAATGAATAAAAGACAAATTTTAACAATTTTTTTTCTAAACATTTTAATTTTCTCTGAGATTGGCCTTGCTTGTATTAGAATTCCATCTATTGAATTTAAAAATGAAAGCTGTAATATAGATTTTAAACCTGAAGAATATAGAAACGAGACTGCAGTTTTAAATATTCTTAATGAAAAGAAGTTATCTTGCAATTTAAATGAGGATGATATTTCTATTTTAAAAGATTATATAATAAGTGGTTATTCTGTAAAGGAACAAACTGACGAGAAATATAATTTATTTTTAAAAGAGGCTAATGATGCTAATTTTGGAAGACCTGATGATTGCTTAGCTTATCAAGCGGTCTATCATAGAAGCAAATGGACAGGGTATGTAGAGACTGGTTATGCGTACTCAGGAGGTAGTTGTGCTGTTCCATTATGTGGAGGAGCTATTTCAAAAGTATTATGGAATGATTTATCAGCTTCTCAATCCCCATACTTTTATATATTTTTACTAATTTTAGTAGCTATAATTGTTATAGCATTCATTTACAAAATTAAAAGGTGACTAAATGGTTATATGCATTGTTGCACTTGTAGTTTTTAGTTTTTTAAGCATTGTAAGCGCTAGATATCGACCTCTTGCAAAGGATGCATTCAAATGTGTATATCGTATGGCAACTTTCAGGTCATGTGATGTTCAATTAGAAACCAAGATAAAAACAAAGATAACATCAAAGCTAATGGTCATTCCTTCGCTAGCAAGATTTTTCTATAAATACTTCAAACTAATATCATGGTTATTTACTATAAGCTTTTTTGCTAGCTTGATTTATTCTGCTTATGGAATTTACAATTTGTTGGCAATCGGTAGATGTGATCCAAATTCAGCTTCTTGTGAAATAACTTCTTTACTTTATTTTATCTCATGTCATGAAATGGAGACTGTTTCAGTCATCGCAGTTATATCTATTATTCTTTTCATTTATTTCTACTTTAAGAAAAAGAATATCAAAATAGTAATAAAGTAATTATAATTTTGAGTCTATTACTTGTTTAAAAACAGAGAAAGATTCAGCACCTACAACCTTTTCATATCCCTTTTCTTCATTTCCTATAAAGAAAGTAGGAGTTCCTGTAATACCTAAGCCTTGTCCATCGTTTAAATCATTTTTAACACTTTCCTCATATTTTTTTGAATCTAAGCATTCATTAAACTGATTTAAGTTTAAGTTTAAATCAACAGCATATTTCTTCAAATCAGTTATTTCTAGGGCATTATAATTTTCAAAAAGTTTTTTATGATATTCCCAAAATTTACCTTGCGCTTGAGCGCATTTAGTTGCTAATGCTGGATTATTGTTTTGATGAACTGGATATTGTCTAAAGACAAGCTGAACTTTTCCTGTGTTAACATATTCTTCTATTACTTTTGGTATTGGAGCTTCCCATGAAGGATCACTTTGTTTTAAGCTTAAAATTACTTCTTGATTTGTTCCTTCAGAAGCTTGACAAAAAGGACATTCGTAATCTGAAAATTCTACTACATTTATAGTTGCATTTCCTAAAACAGGGCTATCATCAGCTATTACTTTACCACTTAATCTAAAGAATAGAAAATATACTATTAAAATTCCTATAATAATTAAAGCAAGCACTATAATTAGCTTCTTGTTAATAACTATAATTTTTCTTTTGTTTTCATCAACCATAAAAATCATTAATTAATAACTTATTTAAAGTTTAACTTCTCCTAGAAGATAATTATCTTAATTTTAAAGCTTTCTTAATCTTTTCAACATCGAATCCAATTACTATAGTTCCATTTATGTCTAATACAGGAACTCCTGTTTGACCAGATTTTTTAATCATTTCTTCAACAGCCTTAGGATTGTTTTCTAAGTTTACTTCTTCAAATTTTATGTTATTTGTTTTCAAGAAATCTTTAGCCATATGACAAAAGGGGCATACGGTCGTTGTGTAGATTTTTACTGTCATATTATCGTTTATTTAAATCATTTTAATATTGAATACCCTTAGTTGTTGGTATTTTTTTAGGATGTTTCACATCTCTTATCTCATTTACAAAGTCTGCCATTTCTATTAATTCTTTTGGAGCATTTCTTCCTGTTAAAACAACAGTTGTTTTCTTTGGAATTTTATTTAAGAATTTTAAAACATCTTTTACGTCTAAAAGCTTGCAGTATAAAGCAAGGTTTATTTCGTCTAAGACTAGTAAGCTAGGCTTTTTCTTTACTGTTTTTTCAGCAAATTTCAAGCCCCTTTCTGCTAATTTCTTGTCTTTTTCATTCAAGTTTTTCAATCCAATCCAACCCTTTCTTCCAAACTGGTAAATCTCATAGTAAGGATAAAGTTTCTTTCTTATTTTATATTCTCCTGTATTTTTCCACCATTTCATGAATTGAATTATTACAACCTTTTGCTTATGACCAACGCATCTTAATGCTAGGCCTAATGCGTTGCATGTCTTCCCGCCGCCAGTTCCAGTCCACAAATATACATAACCCATAATAAAAGATTATTTTCTTTAAATAAATAATTTGTCTATCCAAATCTCAATTTAGGATTATTCATTGAAAGAATGTTCTTTAACAAGAATATAGATTTAAATTTTTAACCTTTCAAATAAAACTTATGTCCAAAGCAATTAAAGCTTTTGAAGAGCTAGAAAGGGATAATATAGTTTTTTTCCCTGGCATTAGAGAAGTGTATAGATTTTGGACTAGATGTCCATCACCAATCTCTAAGAAAAGATATGAAAATCTTGAAAAAAGATTGGAAAGAGATTATTCTCTTTACAACGTTGAAACTATACATAAACCAACATCAACCGAGAAAAAATTCAAATTTAACGGAAAAACTGTTCTAACTATCAGCACACAAATATCTAAAGGAAATGAAATCAAGATTCATCAAATTGATATTTCAAAAGAATATGAAGATAAAAAAAGGCTTGCTGATTATTTGATAGCAATTATGGCTGGCAAAAGGAAAAAATAATCAATCCATATACTTAATATTGAATAATAAGATTATAGGATAAGCACTACTTCCAAAATAAGCTTAAATTTCTTTTAGTTAAAAGTAGACTATATGGATGAACCTAGAATTGAAAGAATAAGAAAATTAAGAGTTACTAAAGTATTTCCAATAAACAAATATCCAATATATAAAATAGAAAATGAATTATTGTTGTTTGCAGACTCTGACTATTTCTATACAAATAAGGATGGGCTTACTTATGGTAATTGGACATCAAGTCTTCCTTTTCCGAAGAGTGTATTGATAGCAACATTAGAAAGTGGAGAAATTACTGAAGAAGAATTTGATAAAATTCGTAAAAAACGAGGTTATTTAGTAGCAGCAACTGATGAGGCTGTTAGGAAACTCGTAAGTGAATCTTTTAAGGCAGGGCTTAAAAAAGAATTAGAAGAAGATGCCATCAAAGCATCTGGGAAATTAACTTCTACTGGAAATTTCTGAATCAAAATCTGTCATTTTTCTTGCTGGTAAATGAAATTATCCATGTGAAACGACTAGAATTTGATGGTTTTTGATGGGTGATTTTAAGTTTAAATTTTTAACTATCCTACATAAAGACAGGAGTTGTTGTTTAAATGAGAGGTTCATATGATACCGATGCCCTGTCAAAATCTACAAAACCTATTTATGAACAAATAGCTAGTGGATTAGAAAACACAAATAGAGTTCTACATTCAGAAGCAATGGGCATGGGTACTGACGCTTCAGTAAGTCTTAGGAGAATTAAATTATTTGATTACAGAAGATTTGAAATTACAACACAAAAAATTGGTAATGATTTTGGAACCGTTGTTTTCCCAGAAGCTAAAGTTTTAGATGGCGGAGTAGTAGCAGATGAACATATTTATTTTGGTAATTTAGATTCTAAACTTAAACAACTACATGAAGAAAGAATACCTGTTTTAAGTTTCATATTTGCCGTTCATGCTCCTAAAGATATTATTAATCAACTTCCACAAGTTGCTTTTATAGATGAAGAAAATATAAAAGAACAAATGCACGTAATTGAAACTGCTAGGTCTATTACTGATTATATTCTTAAAGAAAGAAGAAAAACCTTATAGATTCACAATAAATCTCTCTACATCCTAAAAATCAAAAACCTCAAACTGTAAAATGTGCAGTTTGAGAACAAGTTTAAATTTGTTTATTTTAAAATATTATTATTGATTTTATGGCAATGAAATTTGTTAAAAGTGAATACAGAAAATCAGGGCAAGCGATTGACAATACTGTCGTCGTAGGATTTAAAGGTAAAAGTGATGAGAAGGTTTCTTACACTCTCCTTACGGATAGTCCAGAGTCTTGTAAATTCTTGAACCAACACGGTGTATTACCTATAGTAACTTCTGTTGGAAGGGTTAAGCTCCATAAGGCAAAGAAAGGTTTAGAACCTACAATAGAAAGTTTAGAAATATATTCTAATGATGAACTGAAAGAAATGGTGGAAGATGTTACGAGAAAAACTAGAGAAAGATTTGAGAAAGAAGGACGTCTTGAAGATTATGAAAATAATGAATACATGCTTAAACAACAACTATTTGAAGCTTATAAAATGTTTAATATAGCTTTTGGAAGGCAGAAAAGTAGTAGCACTAAATAATTAAATTGTTTATTAGCTAAGTAAGTTCTCAAAATCTCTGGTTTTGCTAACTTTATGATAGGATTTTAGTTCGTTATCTGAGAAGAAAAGAGAAACAACTGGATTAAATTTCCTAAAAACAATTTAAAGTTATAACAATCTTAGTAATTTATGGGAAAAATAAGTAAATCAAAGGATCATGTTATAGAACTTAGACCTCATAATGTTTTTGCATTTCCTAATTATTCCAACCCAAAGATAAATTATTTTGCATATTTCAGGAAAGTAAAGGGCAATTTTCATTCAGACAAATTAATTAAGCACTGGATAAAAACTATTAGAAGTCTTCATAAGAATCCTAATTTAAAATTCAAATATGTTAAGGGCGTTGATTCAATTTGTAAAGAATGTGAACATAGAAAGGATTGCAGTAATCCAAAACATATAAATTACAAAATAGTTGAAGAAGCTGACCAAGATGCAATTAAGCAAATGCCTGAATTAAAATTTGGAAAAATATACGATGGAAAATTCCTTAAATTGATGTTTAAGAAAAAGTTGGCTAAAGTTCCAAAAATCAGAGAATTAAGTAAAAGATAATACACATAACACATGTATTATCTTCTAATTTTCGTCTAACTTCGTCTAAAACTAAGATTCTTCTTTTAAAATATTCACTTGCCGACAGCGCCATTTATTTAAATTCAAGTTTCTAATTTATAGTCATGAAATTAGGTTTGTTTATCAATAATGAGTCTTTTTATAAAAATGAAGCTAAAAAAATAATAAAAATTCTAAAAAAGCTTAATTTAAATTTTGAATTTTGTAAGCCGAAAACCAATTATGATATCTTGTTGATAATTGGTGGTGATGGGACAGTTTTTAGAGCTGCTAAAGAATACCCAAATGCTGCTTTGCTACCATTTAAAAGATCAGTTTATCCCATCTCATTTATTTTAGAAAAAATAAAGAAAGGAAAATATGTTATTGAAAAACTGGTGAGACTGGAAGTAAAGTTTAAGAGTTTCAAGGCTTGGGGAATAAATGACATAGTTGTTTATAGAGACGATGAAGATGCAAACAGATTTAGAATCTATTCTAGCGAAAAAGACTTATATGGAGATGAAATAGTAGGTGATGGAGTAATAGTCGCTACACCCTATGGTTCTACAGCCTATAATTGGACTGCTGGGGGTCCTATTTTAAATTTAAATAAAAAAGAGTTTATTGTAACTCCAATTTGTTCTGCATACTCTAATAAAAGGTTTGTTTTAAAAAATAGAATTGTCAAAAAAAGGATTAAAGAAAGTAAAATAATTCCAGCTAATAAAAAAATTGTCATTAAATTCTTTAGAGCTAATAGAAACAAAATAGTTCCAGATGGGAGGAAGGAAGAAAGGGCATATGCAAATATAAGACGAGGAGATAAAATAGAAATTAAAGTGTCAAAGAATTATAGCAAAATTGTAAGGATTTTATAACAGAAATCTTTTTAATAAAATAAACCAACTATAATTATGAAATATGCTGAAAGAACAAACTTTATGAAGGCTTCTGAGATAAGAGAACTGTTAAAGCTGACGGAAGATCCAGAAATAATTTCTTTTGGAGGCGGAATGCCAAGTCCTCATTCTTTTCCAATTAAGTTTGTTAAAAAAATAACAAGAAAAGTTCTAGAAGAGCATGGTCTTCAAGCCTTACAATATGGTCCAACTGAAGGTATAACTTCATTAAGAGAAGCTTTAATAAAAAGAATGGAAAAAACAAGGAACATAAAATGCAACCTAAACCAGATAATAATAACAACAGGCTCTCAGCAAGTTTTAGACTTAACATCAAAGATTCTAATAAATCCAGGCGACTATATTGTAGTCGAATGTCCTACTTATATTGGAGCTTTAACAGCTTTCAATGCTTATCAACCAAATTATATTCCAATTCAGATGGATAAAGATGGAATGAAGACTGAAGAGTTGGAGGAAAAAATCAAGGCAAACAAAGATAAGCCAATAAAATTCATTTACACTATTCCTACGTTTCAAAATCCTGCTGGTGTTACCTTATCTTTAGAAAGAAGAAAACATCTTTTAGAAATAGCAGAGACTTGTGATATTCCTATTCTTGAAGATGAAGCTTATTCAGAGCTAAATTATTCTGGTAAAGATTTTCCTTCAATTAAAAGTATGGATAAGAGCGATAAAGTAATTTATACTCATACCTTTTCAAAGGTTCTTTCTCCTGGCTTTAGGCTAGGTTGGGTTGTTGGAAACGAGGAGTTAATAAGAAAGATAGCAATAGCAAAGCAAGGAGCAGACTTATGTACAAACATGCTTGTCCAGTTCATAGCAAAAGAATATGTTGAGTCTGATCTGATAGATAAACAAATTCCTAAAATAAGAAGAATGTACAAAAGGAAAAGAAATATAATGCTTAAGGCTTTGAAAGAGAATTTTCCAGAAGGTTCTAGCTGGACTAAACCAAAAGGTGGAATGTTTATTTGGGTTACTTTACCTGAAAAAATAGACACAAAAGAGATGTTTGCAGACGCAATAAAAGCTAAGGTTGCTTATGTTCATGGAACAGCTTTTTGTGTTGACGGAAAAGGTCATAACACAATGAGATTAAACTTTAGCAATACTGATGATAATAAAATAGAAGAAGGGATCAAAAGACTAGCGAAGATAATAAAAGAAAGATTGTGATAAAATGAATAAAGTTTTAATTGATAAGCTAGGAGAAAAAGTTCTTCTTCTTGGAAACGAGGCAATAGTTAGAGGAGCTTTGGAATCTGGAATAGGTTTTGCTTCTACCTATCCAGGAACACCTTCCTCTGAAATAGGAGATACTTTTGCAGAAATAGCAAAAGATGCTGGAATTTATTTTGAATATTCAACCAATGAAAAAGTTGCTTTAGAAGCTGCTGCTGGTGCTGCTTTGTCAGGAGTAAGAAGCATGGTTTTCTTCAAACATTTTGGTTTGAACGTAGCATCTGATAGCTTGTTTCCTTTAGCCTATGCAGGAGTAAAGGCAGGGATGGTAATTCTTGTGGCAGATGATCCACAAGGTTGGAGTTCTGGACAAGCAGAAGAGGACACCAGACTTTTTGCAAAAATAGCTCATCTGCCAATGCTAGAGCCTTCGAATGCTCAGGAATGCAAGGATTTTGTTAAAATGGCTTTCGAATTATCTGAAAAATTCAAGATTCCAGTTTTCATAAGAACCACTACTCGCGTCAGTCATATGCGAAGCATAGTTAAACTTGGAAAAATTATTAAAGGAAAAACAAAAGGAAAATTCATAAAAAATATTCAAAACAGAAACTTCCCACCTTATATTATAGATGTTCATAAGGAACTGCATGAAAAGCTAGAAGAATTAAGAAAAGTTTCTGAAAAATCTGAAATTAATTTTATTTCTAACAACAAAAAAAGCAATTTTGGAGTAATTGTTTCTGGTGTCTCTTATGACTATGTTATGGATGCTATGGATGATTTGAAAATAAAACTTCCAGTGCTAAGAATCGGATTTACTTATCCAGCACCTGATAAAAAAATAAAAGAATTTATTAAAAAATTAAAAACTGTTTTAGTTATTGAAGAGTTAGAGCCCTTCTTAGAGGAAAGAACTCATGTTCTTGCAAAAGAAGTTAATCCTAAACTACTAATTTATGGGAAAAGTCATTTACCAAATGCAGGAGAGTATAATGAAGAATTGGTTCTAGAAGCATTAAGTAAAATAACTGGAAAAAAATTCAGCATGGATTTGATTGCTCATAAGGAAAAATACAAAAAATTAAAAATAACAAAAAGATTTCCTATAATGTGTCCTGGCTGTCCTCACAGAGCTACTTTTTATGCGGCTAAGGTTGCAACAGCAGGGATGGATATTGTTTACGGAGGAGATGTCGGTTGTTATATTCTAGGCTTATATAAACCTTTGGAGACTCAAGACTTTGTTTTCTCAATGGGAGCATCTGAAGGACTAGTTCACGGAATTAGGAAAACTACTGATCAGAAAGCTATAGCATTTCTAGGTGACTCAACATTCTTCCATGCAGGAATGCCTGGAATGGTTAATACTGTTTTCAATAAAACAAATCCATTGATAATAGTTCTTGATAACAGGATAACTGCAATGACAGGTCATCAGCCTAACCCAGGAGTGGGAATAACAGCAATGGGCGAAGAAACTAAAGCAATTCCAATAGAAGAAGTTGCTAAATCTTTTGGAATTGAGAATGTTAATGTAGTTGATCCATTTGCTGTAAAAGAAATGATAGACACAATAAAGGAATTCTTAAACAAAGACAAAGTTTCTGTTATTGTTGCTAAAAGAGAGTGTCAATTGCTTGCCATGAGAAAGAAAAGGGCTCAAGGAATAAAAGTTTTGAAGTTTGAGATTGATCAAAGCAAATGCAAGAAAATTGGAATTTGCTTGAACGAATTAGCCTGTCCGGCCATTTACAAGGAAAATGGACAGTATAAAATAGATAAGGATATTTGCACGGGTTGCGGTGTTTGTGCTCAGGTTTGTCCTGCAAAAGCAATTCATGCGGTGACTGAATGAAAGAATTTAATATTGTTTTAACTGGAGTAGGAGGACAAGGTGTCTTAACTCTAGGAATGATAATAGCTGAAGCTGCTTTAAAGCAAGGCTATGATGTTAGAACAACTGAATTACATGGTCTAGCTCAAAGAGGAGGTAGCATACCATTTCATGTTAGATTTGGTAAAAAAATGTATACACCCTTAGTTTTAGAGGGTGAGGCAAATCTTGTAATCGGTCTAGAACCTTTAGAGGCTTTACGCTCTTGTTATTATGGTTCTAGGCAACATAAAACTATGTTTTTAATAGACAACGATCCTGTTGTTCCCTTATCAGTTTCTGTACTAGGGGAAAAATACCCCTCAATAAATGAAATTAAGAATATTCTTAAAGATTTTTCAGATAAAGTAATTGTTTTAAATGCCTCAGAAATAGTTAAGAAAGAGACTGGAAGTGAAATTGCTGCAAACATTTATTTACTTGGTTGTGTTTTTGGTAAAAAATTAATTCCTTTAAAAGAAAAGTTTATTCTTCAAGCAATGGAAGAAGTATCACCTAAATATTTTGAAATCAACAAGAAGATTTTTAATTTAGGAATGAAACATAAAGAGTAGTTTTATATATACTAATCAAATTATTATTATGAAAAAGAATAAAATAGAGCTAACAAAATACAAAAAATTTTTAATAACTATAGTGATTATAGCCATAGCTTTTATCTCAGTTTCTTCATTTGTAGTTAAAGCAGCTACGCAAACTACAGTTTCAGGTTACATAATACTTATAGATCGTGCACCTGAGCAAAATATAGAGAAAGTACAAAATTATAATACTCATATTTTCTTACCTACAACAAATTGCAAAGCATATGCCACAAGTTGTAGTTACAAATTCCCAGAAGGAGTTTATCCACAAGCAGACATTAACAAAGACGGCAGAGTAGATTTTCTAGATCTCCTTCTATTCTCAAAGGCATGGTATTGTAAGAAGGGAGAAGATTGCTGGAATAATGTAATCAGATATTCTTCATGCTATTTTACAGTTGGAGATATTAGATTCAAAGATCCCTCTGGAGACTGTTATATGAATCAAACTGATATTGACATATTTAAAAAATGTTGGTACCAGAATACAACTCCATTCGATGTTAAATGTGATCTTCCTGACCCAAAATATGATTGCTGCAGAGCCGATCTGGATAAAGATGGAATAGTATATGTAAATGATTTATTCTTACTTGGAAAAACTTTGGGGAGTTATGCTGATAAAATCATAGATTCTGGAAGTGTTAAAGTAAGTGATATTGATTTTGACGGAGACGGTATAATTTATATAAATGAATTAGATAGATTTGGAAGAAGCTGGGGTGCGATTGCTAAAGAAAACTATTGTGAAACAATTCCTTTAATTCATATTTCAGAAAATGAATGGGAATTAAATGTTTCAGGAAGAGGCTTATATCACGTTGGCTGCTCTTATTCATGCAAGATATTGTAAAAATAAAATTCAGATGAAAATGAATAGAAAAGAATATGTCTTATTTATTTTAACATTTTTTTTAGTTTTTATTTTACAATTTGAATTGGTTACTGCTTCTTTAGCAACCAGACCACGTTATTACGAATCTGAAGTAACAGAAGAGGTTCTACCAGAAGCAGTTCAACCACTAGAAGTTCCAGAAACTATTCGAGAAGCTCAAACTGCTAGTCAGTGGATCTTATCACAATTCTTTATTTTAGTATTTCAGTTCTTTGGAATTGTAATACTACTTATTATACTTATTATTTTACTCCAAGTTATTACCGAGTCTGTATAGTTTCTTTTAGCCATTTTTCATACTCTTTATTTGCTTCAACATCAAACTTTATTATACAAGGTATAGAATAAGGATGAATTCTTTTTATCTCATCTTTAACTTTAAAATTTTCTTTTCTTGTTTTTACAATTAAAACATGCTAAAAAATTAATTCCTTTAAAAGAAAAGTTTATTCTTCAAGCAATGGAAGAAGTATCACCTAAATATTTTGAAATCAACAAGAAGATTTTTAATTTAGGAATGAAACATAAATGATAGTTTTATATATAGAATCATAATTAATAAGTTTATGATAAAAGGTAAACTAAGTTCATATAGTTTAGTAGTTATTGTAATTGCAGTTGTTGCTTTCATAACAGTTTATTCAATTGCAGTTAAAGCAGCTATACCTTCTGTAATTTCAGGTTACATAATTCTAGTTGACCATGCACCAACAAAAGACTTATCGCCTCAAACATATTCAACTTACATTTACTTACCAAGTTCCAATTGTCAGGCATATGCTACAAGCTGTAGTTATAAATATCCAGAAGGTGTAGAACCAAAAGCAGATATAAATAATGATGGTACTATAGATACTTTAGACTTCTATCTATTAGCTAAGGCTTATGGATGTAACTCTACACAAGAGTGTTGGTCTCAAACATTTAACGTTTCTGAATGCTATTTTACATTCGGAGATATTAGATTTAAAGATCCTTCTGGAGACTGTTATGTTAATGATACTGATATTAGCATAGTTAGTGATTGTTGGCAACAGCAACAAACAACAAGTCCTTTGGATGCTAGTTGTGATTTACAGAAATGTTGCAAAGCTGATGTGGATAAAAGTGGAAAAGTAGATCTTCACGATTTTTTCTTGGTTTCTAGGTTTTATAAAACTTATGCCGACACTTTCGTAAATTTAGGTCATATAAAACTAACTAGTGCTGATATTAATGCTGATGGAAAAGTAGCTCTGAAGGATTTCTATTATCTCGGAAGAGGTTTTGGTACATCAGCAACTGAAAAAAGTTGTAGCAGTGTTCCATTGATTCATATAGATGCAAACAGATGGGAATTAGAAGTTGAAGGAAGAGGTATATACCACATTGGATGCTCTTATTCATGCGTACCTCTATAATTTAAGAAAAGAGTAATATGAAAAGGCATACTTTGTTTATTTTAATCTTTTTTTTAGCCTTTTTTCTTCAATTTAAATTAATTAATAGCTTAGGGACTGGCCAACCTAAATTTTATGATACTTCACCTCCACTAACAGAAGAGGTTCCATCACCAGAAATTCAAGTGTCACAAACTATTAATCAACAGATTATATCAGATTTTCCTGTTTTTGTAATTCAATTTTTTATATTAGTATTAATATTTGTCTTAATTACATTGATATTTCAAAAAATAATTAGTAAAAAACCAAAATTAAAGAAGAAACGTTAAAAACCTTTATCAATAAGGATTTTAAACTATTACTATGAAATATTATATTTTTCTTTTTATTACAACTTTATTAATAATTATTCAATCCAAGTTAGTTATTTCTGATTCTACATGCAGAGGTATTCAGGCTAATGGAATTTGCTGTGACGATTGTACAGGTCTTTGTTGTTATCCACAAAAGGGTGTTTATTGTCTAGGGCCAAATACTCCTATTATAGGAGATTGCCCTGATATTGAACCACCAACTTATACTTTTAATGAAGATAATAGTGGAGGTTCTGCAATGCAAGGAGCAACAGTAGAAACATATGTTTTATGGAATGACGATTCTGAATTGAATTATTCTGTATTTAGAAATAATATATCTAACTCATGGCAAAATATTTCTTCATGTTCTTTTTCAGGAGCTTCTGATTGGTGTAATAAAACAATAGTTATATCTTCTGGTGATGTAGGCAAAATAGTTTGTTGGAATCAATGGACAAATGATAGTTCAGATAATTGGAATGACTCTATGCCTTATCATTGTTTTAATGTTATTTCACCTGCAGCAACACCAACACAATCAATAGTAGATTCGTTATATGAATCAATTATCAAAAGTGTCGGTATTTCTTCAGAAGTTTCAAAACAATTAGTATCTTTAGTCTTTGAATTTTTTGTAGTTGTAATAATATTAATTATACTTATTATATTACTTCATTCTATGCTTGAAGTCTAAATAGTTTCTTTTAGCCATTTTTCATACTCTTTATTTGCTTCAACATCAAACTTTATTATACAAGGTATAGAATAAGGATGAATTCTTTTTATCTCATCTTTAACTTTAAAATTTTCTTTTCTTGTTTTTACAATTAAAACAACTTCTTTTGTATTTTCAATTTTTCCTTTCCACCAATAAGCTGATTCAATAGGAAAAATGTTTGTACAAGCTACTAATCTTTTCTTTAGTAAATGTATAGCTATTTTCTTTGCCGTTTCTTTGTTAGGGTTCGTTATATAAATGAAAACAAAAGACATTTAATCACAGCGGGCAAACAGAAGTTGGGCATCCACCTGAGTACTCAGCCTCAGCTGTTAAATTTGGTTTACCTATGTAAAGAACTTGCTGTAGTTTGCTACCATAACGGTAAACGGTTATTCCTTTGCATTTTAACTTGTAAGCTAATTCAAAATTTTTTTTAACATCATTCTTAGTTGCATTTTTTGGTAAATTAATTGTCTTAGAAACAGCATTATCAACGTATTTTTGAAATGCTGCTTGTATTCTAATATGCCACTCAGATTTGATATCTAAGGCAGTAACAAATATTCTTCTTATATCTTTTGGAATTTCTTTTATTTCTTGTATTGAGCCAAATTTTGCAATTTTTTCTAAGAGCTTTCCACTGTAAAATCCCTTTTCTTTTGCAACTCTCTCAAACAAAGGATTTACTTCAAAGAGTCTTGTTCCTTCAAGGACATTTCTCATAAAAGATACAGCAAATAATGGTTCTATTCCACTTGAGCAGCCAGCTATTATACTAATGCTTCCTGTTGGTGCGATTACAGTAACAGTAGCATTTCTCAGAGCCTTATACTTTTCATAATAAATGCTCTTTTCAAAATTTGGAAAAGATCCTCTTTTTAATCCTAATTCCTCAGATTTTTTCTTTGCTTCTTCAGATATGAATTTCATAACTTTTTCTGCTAATTTTAATGCTTCATTTGAATCATAAGGAATATTCAGCTTAATTAAAAATTCTGCCCATGCCATTATTCCTAATCCAATTTTTCTATTTGATTTGGTAATTTTTTCTATTTCAGGCAAAGTATAGTAGTTTGCATCAATTACATTATCAAGAAAATGAATAGCAACATGAACAGTTCTTTTTAATTTTTCCCAATCAATCTCCCCCTTTTCATTTATCATTCTTAGCAATACTATACTTCCTAAATTGCATGATTCATAAGGTAAACCTAGGAATTCTGCACAAGGGTTAGTTGCTTCTATTTTTCCAATTTCAGGTGTTGGGTTATGTCTATTAATTTCATCAATAAAGATTAAACCGGGGTCACCAGCTTTCCATGCATTTTCAATTATTAAATTCCAAACATATCTTGCCTTTAACCTTTTTACAATATTTTGATTTCTTGGATTTATCAAGTCATATTCCTTGTTTTCTCTAACAGCTCTCATAAATTCATCAGTTATAGCAACTGAAAGATTAAAATTTGTTAAGTTCCCTTCTTTATTTTTTGCAGTTATGAATTCTAAAATATCTGGATGATCAACTCTAAGAATCCCCATCATTGCCCCGCGTCTTTTACCACCTTGTTTTATTACATCAGTAGCAATATCAAAAATACGCATAAAGGAAACAGGGCCTGATGCCACGCCGTGAGTAGACCTAACAATATCTCCTTTAGGCCTTAATTTTGAAAAATCAAAACCTACACCACCACCGCTTTGTTCAATCAAACTCATATTCTTAATAGCAGTAAATATACTTTCTAATGAGTCTTCAACAGGTAATACATAACATGCTGATAAACCGAACTTTGTTCCTGTTCCTGCATTAAAAAGAGTGGGTGAATTTGGTAAAAACTCTAGTTTACTCATCAAAGAAAAGAATTCTTCCTCGCTTTTCTTAGGATCATCTCCATATTTTTTATCAACTTCAGCTATGGTTCTTGCAACTCTTCTAAACATTTGAGCAGGAGTTTCAATTATTTCTCCTTTCTCATTTTTCAAAAGATATCTTTTTCTTAGAACTTCTAAAGCATTAACAGTTAGTTTTGGTTCTTCTATACCAAAGGTTTTCTTTAGTTGTCTAATCTCTTCTTTCTTTTTTCTATAATTAGAATATTCTTGTGCTACTTTTTCAAATCCTTTTTTCTTTAAAACCTCTATAACAATGTTTTGAATGTCCTCTACATTTGGAATTCTTTCTGCAAATCTTTTGTTTAAAATATCAACTACTGTATCAGAAAGATTTTTTGCTTTTTTGCTATCATAACCAGAAGCCACTAAAGCCTTATGAATAGCGTCTGTTATCTTTTGCTGTTCAAACTTTACTATTCTTCCATCTCTTTTCTTTATCTCAGAAACTACCATACTAAGAATATAGACAAACACTCATTTAAAAATAATTAAATTATCCTGCAAAACCTTTGTCCTTTTCTCCTTCCTCTTCTTCAAGTCCTCCCCAAGTTTTCTCTTCTGATTTGTCTTCTAGTTCAATTTCTTCTTCCTCTTCTACTGGTTCACCCTCTTTTATTAATTCCATTGGCTTGTTGCAGCAAACCAAAGTTCCTCCACCAATAGATAAAACCTTAACTTCATTACCGCAAACCTTACATAACCATACTTCCCCTTTTTCTTTTACACCCATCTTATCTACCTTCTAGTGGATTCTTTAAAAATTCTTCTAGCATTATAATTGTATTTTCAATATCATCCTTATTTGCAACTGCAGTTGTAGTATGTAAATTTCTTATAGGAACTCCAACTACAGTCGATGGAATCCCACCCTTTGTGATAGATATACTTGTAGCATCTGTTGTTCCTGTATCACTGACGTCTCTTTGAACATGAATCTTTTTCTTTTTAGCTATTTTCATTATATAATCATTAAGAGTTTTATTTCCAATTATTTCAGCATCTTTGATTGTTATAGAAGGTCCTCTGCCTAAAGTTATTATAGGTTCTCCCCTCGCATCAGAAGTTTCTATTACGTCAACAGCAATTGCCCAATCTGGCTCTACTATGTATGCAGAAGTCATCGCTCCTACAAGTCCTATTTCTTCTTGGATTGTGAAAACAAAGTATATTTCGCAATTACTTTTCTTTAATCTTTTTGCAAGTTCTATGAGTATGTAACAGCCTATTCTGTTATCAAAAGCTTTTCCACAAATTATTTTATCTGACCCTAAATAATACAAATCTCTTTCTAAAGATAAGTAAGAACCTATTTCAACTCCTGATTTTTTAAGTTCTCTTTCACTAAGCCCAGTATCAACAAACAATTCTTCTACCCTTGGAATTTGATTTATAAAACTACCATCATTAACTTCTCTTGTCGTTATAACACCATGAATTATTCCTTTTTTGGTTTCTATATGAACCCTTTCTCCTAAAAGCATAACAGGATCTGCCCCGCCTATTTCTGCAAAATAAATTCTTCCTCTCGGCTCGATATTTTTTACCATTAAGCCAATTTCATCCATGTGAGCAGAAAGCATTATTTTTGGTTTTTTTCCTTTCTTACTAGCAATAAGATTTCCTACTTTGTCTACGTAAACTTCATCAACATATCTTTTAATCTCTTCTTGTATTAAATTCCTAACTTTCTCTTCATTCCCACTTACACCAAAAGTGCTTATTAATTTTTCTAATAAATCCATCGTTTCACCTATAGATTATTTGTTCTTACTTAAATTATTATTTTCTTTTTCTAAACTTATCATAAATCCAGATTATGAGACAGGAAAAGAAATATAAAATCACTATATCAATAATAAAGTTCAGCATTAAAAAGTTAGTTTTTTCCATCCCATGAGGCCAAAATATTTCTTCATAAAAACCTAGAGGAAGACCGATACTGACATTGTAACAACCTAAGCATGAATTACTGAGTATGGAAATACCTATTCCAAGTATAAATAAAATTACAAACACCACAATCTTTCTCCAATCTGGCTTTAGGAATTGTTTGATTTTCATTTTTCTTCACTTTATTTTCAGCGAGTCTTCAAATATTTCCAGACCTTTATCAGCTTCCTTCTTGGTTATTGTTAAAGGTGGGCAAAATCTTATCACGCTCGTGCCTGCTGGCAAAAGTATCAAACCTCTTGCTAAGGCATTCATTATTATCTTATGCCTTTCTTCTCTTGCAAATTCCTTTGTCCTTCTATCCTTAACAAGCTCAATACCAATCATTAATCCCCTTCCTCTGACATCTCCTATTATTTCACGTTTTTCTTTCATTTCCTCTAGTCTTTTTAGCATATAGCTTCCAATTTTCTTTGCATTTTCTCCAAGTTTTTTCTTTCGCATATAGTTTAAACTAGCTATTCCAGCTGCACATGCTAAAAGATTTCCACCCATGGTATTGGCATGCGAACCAGGAATCCAGTCCATTATTTCCTTACTTGAAAGAGTAACACCTATTGGCAATCCACCGCCAGTAGATTTGCTTAGAGAAACTATATCAGGCTTAACTCCAAAATTTTCTATTGCTAAAAACTTTCCAATCCTATAACAGCCAGATTGAACTTCATCATCACATAACAATATTCCGTAAATATCGCAAAGTTTTCTTACTCCCTTTACAAATTCTTCTGGCGGGACTATGTATCCACCTTCACCTTGTATCGGTTCTATAAAAACTGCAGCCAAGTCATCTTTAACAGTTTTAATTGTACTTTCAAGTTCCTTTAAACATTCCATTCCGCATTCAGGGTAAGTTTTGTTTGCAAAGCAGCGATAGCAGTATGCATAAGGTGTATGTTTAACAGGCAGAAAAGGTTCATACCTCTCTCTTTGAACTGGCTTTGATTTTGTCATTGACAATGAACCCATAGTTCTTCCATGGAAACAACCTTCGAAAGCAATTAACCATTTCTTCTGTGTATGCCATTTAGCAAGTTTTAATGCAGCCTCTATTGACTCAGTACCTGAATTTGAAAGAAAGGCACAATTTAAATTGTTTGGTAAGAAAGTTAGTAAAGTTTCAATAAATCTTACTGGCAGTTCTGCAAAAAAATCTGAAAATGCAGGATGAATAGCTTTTTTTAGCTGTTGTTGAATCGCCTTAATTACTTCAGGGTTGTTATGTCCTACATTAGCAACAGCAACTCCTGCTGAAAAATCTAAATATTTTCTTCCATCCGCATCCCAAACATAACATCCTTTTGCCTTATCTAGAACAAACTCATAATCTCTTGTTAAAGAAGGAGAAATAACCTTCTTATCTCTTTCAATTATTTTCAAGGACTTAGAACCTGGCTTATATTTCATAATAATCATTTTAACAGTAGATATAAAATAGCTTTTTGTATATGTAATCTATTTTCAGCTTCATCAAAAACAATAGAATGTGAACCATCGATTATATCAGATGTTACTTCTTTACCTCTATGAGCAGGTAAGCAATGCATAAACAAATAGTCAGGTTTAGCCAATTTTACTAGTTTCGAATTTATTTGAAACGGTTTAAAGATTCTATCTCTTATTTTAGCTTCCTTTTCCTCTCCCATGCTTATCCAAGTATCAGTTATAACTATATCAGCATTTTTAATAGCTTCTTTAGGATCATGGGTTAGCTTTACTTCTTTCCATATTTTTTCTTTTGGCGCGTATCCTTTTGGTGTTGCTATGTTTAATTCAAAATTCAAAATCTTTGAAGCTTCTATCCAAGAATTACAAACATTATTTCCATCTCCAATCCACGCATATTTTAAATCCAAAGTTTTTCTCTTTTCTAAAACAGTAAATAAATCTGCTAAAACTTGGCAAGGATGGTACAAATCACTTAGACCGTTTAAAACTGGAATTGAAGCATTTTTTGCAAATTCGACAATGGTTTCATGCTTAAAAGTTCTTGCAACAATCCCATCTGCAAGTCTTGATAAAACTTTTGCTGTATCTGATATTGTTTCTCCCCTTCCAACTTGCATTTCTCTAGGTGTTAAAAATATTGCATCTCCTCCTAACTGAACCATTGCAACATAAAAACTTACAACAGTTCTTGTGCTTGGTTTTTCAAAGTATAAAATCAAAGTTTTTTCAAACAAGTCTCTTGTTCTTTTTCCTTTTAATTCTTTTGATTTTTGAAATATCAGTTCTATATCCTTCCTTGTTAAGTCCTTTAAAGATAATAAATCTTTTTTCATTTTATCACAGTTCCAGCTTTTCTTTCCAAAGCTTTATCTAATAATTCTGGTTTTGTTATTATAACTTTTTTGCCTTTTTTCAGAAATTCTATGCTAGCTTCTATTTTTGGTTTCATTGAACCTGCCTTAAAATGCTTCATATATTTTTTAGCTTCTTTTATATTCATGCTTTTAATTGCTATAGGCTTAGTTTCATAGTTAAGATAAACATAAGGTACATCTGTTAAGAATATCAATAAATCAGCTTTAAGTTGAGTAGCTAAAAGCTGTGTTGCATAGTCTTTATCAATAACCGCCTCTATTCCTTTGCCATTAGCAACAGGAATTCCTCCACCTCCGCATGCTATCACAATATAACCTTGCTTTACCAAACTTTTAATTTCTTCTATTTCTATGATTCTTTTTGGCTTAGGCGAAGCCACAAGTTTCCTCCAACCTTCAGGTTCCTTAATCATTTGTTTCTCTATTTTTTCTTTATAGTATGGTCCTATTGGTTTTGTTGGATTTTTAAATGCTTTATCGTTTTTATCAACTTCTATTTGAGTAACTAATGAAACTGCTTTCTTCTTTAAAATATTTTGAATTGATTTTTGTAACAAATATCCTATTTGACCTTGTGTCATTGCATCTAAAACATCCAAAGGCATTGCAGGAACATCCTTTGTAGATTTTTGTTGAATTAATAAATTTCCAACTTCTGGTCCATTTCCATGAGAAAGAACTATTTGATATTTAGAAATCAAGGGCTTTAAATGCAAAACAGTTTTATTAATATTTTTTAAAAGTTCTTCATAAGTCCATTTTTTATTTGGAGGTTGTAAGGCATTTCCACCAAGAGCTATAACAGTTAATTTCATATAATTATTTAATTCTATTCTTAAAAATGAATTTATATTCTAGATTTAACATTTTATTTTTATGACAAATAATAAAAAGAGATTTATTTTTGTTTCAAAAGAAGCTTTGATAGGAGATTTGGTATGGAAAATTAAGAATGAAGGTCATGAAGTAAAATATTTTATAGAAAATAAAACCGAAAAAGATATTTGTGATGGTTTTGTTGATAAAGTTGATAAATGGGAAGAATTTAAGGATTGGGCTGACGTAATTATTTTTGATGATGTAGGCTTCGGAACTCTAGCAGAAAAATTAAGAAAAGAAGGAAAGCTTGTAGTTGGTGGTAGCGTTTATACAGATAAGCTTGAGGTAGACAGAGATTTTGCTGTAAAGGAAATGATAGACGCAGGGGTTAATGTTATTCCTAGCTGGATTTTTACAGATTTTGATGAAGCAATTAAATTTATAAATAAAAACCCAGATAAATATGTTATTAAACCAAGCGGAATTCAACAAGAAGATCAAAAAGAGTTATTATTTGTTGGCGAAGAAGAAGATGGAAAAGATGTGATACAAATTCTAGAACTTTATAAGTTAAGATGGTCTAAAAAAATAAAGACTTTTCAATTACAGAAATTTATATCTGGAGTTGAAATTGCTGTTGGAGCATTTTTTAATGGAGAAGATTTCATTTACCCTATAAATGTTAATTTTGAACATAAAAAGTTGTTCCCAGGAAATATTGGGCCTTCTACTGGAGAGATGGGAACGAGTATGTATTGGTCACAACCCAACACTATTTTTAATGAAACTTTGTTAAAGATGAAAGAAAAACTAAAACAAAGTGGGTATGTTGGGTATATAGATATTAATTGTATTGTAAATGGAAGAGGAATATACCCATTAGAATTCACTTCAAGGTTTGGATATCCTACAATAAGTATACAGATAGAAGGTGTAATGAGCGAATGGGGAGAATTCTTATATGCATTAGCAAAAAAGGAAAAATTTGATTTTAAAACTAAAAAAGGTTTTCAAGTAGGAGTTGTTATAGCTGTTCCACCTTTTCCATTTACAGACCCTGATGCATTTAAAAGATATTCTGAAGATGCAACAATTATTTTCAAAAAACCTAATTTAGATGGTATAAGACTAGGAGAAGTTAAACTTGTAAATGGAGATTTTGTACTTGCAGGAATTTCTGGTTACGCCCTTATTATAGTTGGTACTGGAACAACAATGGAGGAAGCTAAAAAAGCAGCTTACAATAAGATTTCTAACGTAATTATTCCTAACATGTTTTATAGAACTGATATAGGTGAAAGATGGTTTACAGATAGCGATAAACTATTTGCATGGGGATATATTTAATCAATATCTATTTGTGCTTTTTGCAATTTTCCAGAATAATCAAAATAAACAGTTTTTAATTCACTAAATTCTTCTATTGCAGCCCAACCACCTTCTCTGGCTGTTCCAGAATACTTAACACCACCGAAAGGTAGATGAACTTCTGCCCCGACAGTGCTTGCGTTAACATAAGTTATTCCCGCTTCAAGTTTTTCAATTGCTTTGAATGCATTTCTTATATTATTTGTGTAAATAGCAGAGCTTAAACCATACTCAACTGAGTTAGCAATCTCGATTGCTTCATTCAAGTTCTTTGTAGTTATCAAAGAAACTACAGGACCGAAAATTTCTTCTTGAGCAATTCTCATATCAATTGAGCAATTAGAAAATAGAGTCGGTTCAAAAAAATATCCTTTAATCTTAGGTATATGACCACCAATCAAAAGCTTTGCACTTTCTTTAAGACCAATATCAACATATGATTTTGATTTATCTTGGGCTGCTTGATTAACAAGAGGTCCTATATCTGTTTTTGCATATAAGCCATTTCCAAGCTTTAATTTCTTAATTCTTTCAACAAGCATTTTTTCAAACTTATTTTTTATCTTTTCATGAATTATGACTCTAGAGGCAGCAGTACATCTTTGTCCAGTAGTGCCATAGCCTCCCCATATTACACCATCTAAAGCTAGATTTAGATCAGCATCATCCATAATTATTATTGGATTTTTTCCTCCAAGCTCTAAACCAACTTTCTTAATTCCAGCTATTCTAAGAATTTCTGCTCCAGTGTCTCTATGACCTGTGAAAGAAATTCCTCTAACTTTTTTATGTCCAACCAAATGCATCCCTGCTGTTGAACCTGGGCCTGTTACAAGATTAATCACGCCTTTTGGAATTCCTGCTTTTTCCAGGATTTCAACAAATTTAATTGCACATAGTGGAGTATTTGAAGATGGTTTGAAAACAACAGTGTTACCGCATATCAATGCAGGCATTATTTTCCATGAGGGAATTGCAATAGGAAAGTTCCAAGGAGTTATCAAACCGACGACGCCTAAAGGCCTTCTAGTAGCCATTGCAAACTTATCTTTTAACTCGGAGGTTGTAGTTTTTCCAAATAATCTTCTTCCTTCTCCTGCCATTAAGAAAGTCATGTCAATTGCTTCTTGAACATCGCCCCTAGCTTCCATAAGAACTTTTCCCATTTCTATTGTTACTATTTTTGCTAATTCTTCCTTATTTTTTTGTAACAATTGAGCTATTTTAAATAATATTTCCCCTCTTTTCGGCGCTGGCATTTCACTCCAAATTTCAAAAGCATCTTCAGCGACATCAACAGCTTTATCTATATCTTTTTCATCTCCTTTCTGAAATTCGCCTATTGTCTCTAAAGTAGCTGGATTAAGTCTTGTAAAAGTTTCTCCAGAATCAGAATCTATCCACTCTCCATTAATATACATTTTATAAGTTTGAGCCATAAAAGAATTTTAGGATTTCTTATTTAAAATACTATATTTTATCCATTCTATAAAGATAGATAATATTCAAAGACGAATATTTTGAATCTTTTTCTATTGGCGTTAATACTTCTGAAACTTTTAAAGGATTCCATCCTTTTATCTCAAAAGCATTAGAAACAATTCTAGTAGTACTTTTTAGTTCATTCTCTAGTTTTGGTCTAATTCTTTCATTTGGTTTAGGAGCTAAAAACAAATATATTACATCAGCTTCATTCAAGTTGTATTTGAAAACATCTTTATTTATTATTCTAACCTTACTTTGATTGCCTACTTTTTTAACTTTCTCTAAAGCCATTTTACACAATCTTTTATCAATATCAATTCCAACAGCTCTTGCTGCATAAAAAGGTTCTTATACAGCTCTTATCGGAGCTCTACCATCTCCGCATGCTGGGTCATAAACTACATCTTTTCCACGTTTTATTTCTGCTAATCTCAATGCTTCATCAATAACTAAAGGATTAGAAGGGAGTGATGTAACTAAACAATTCTTATGAAGATAAGCCTCTTTAACCATATTCTTATTGATAAGAAAATCTTTAAATTCTATTGTCAATATAAAAATCTTTTTATAGTTTTCTAACAATAAATTTATTGGGTTGGTATGACCGGGGAATTAGTTTGTTAAGTTAAAAGATTTTTCTATTTCTATTAATATTTATAAAGCAAAAATAATTTCTTTAGTATGCGGGAGTGGCAGAACGGCCATGCGCCTGCCTGCAGAGCAGGATAATCGAGTTCGACTCTCGACTCCCGCTAATTGTGATAATATGTTAAAACTGTTCAACACTTTAACAAAAAAGAAAGAAGAATTTAAACCACTAAAAGACAAAATAGTAACAATTTATAACTGTGGTTTAACTGTTTATGACTATGCACATATAGGAAATTTGCGTGCATATACTTTTGCAGATATTCTAAGAAGATATCTAGAGTATAAAGGCTTTACTGTAAAGCAGGTTATGAATTTTACAGACGTTGGACATATGTTTGAGGATGTTGATATAGGAAAAGACAAAATGGAGGATGCAGCAAAAAGAGAAAAAAAGGATCCTTGGTCTATAGCAGAATTCTATATTAAAGCATTCTTAGAGGATTCAAGGGCAATGAATTTTAAAGAGCCGATGATAAGACCCAGAGCCACAGAGCATATAAAAGAAATGATTGATTTAACTCAAAAATTGATTAAAAATGGCTATGCATATGTTGTTAATGGTTCTGTTTATTATGATGTTACAAAATTCAAGAGTTATGGAAAGTTATCTGGCAATACAGTTGAAAAATTGAAAGCAGGAGCTGGTGGTCGAGTTGAGTTTAATCCTGATAAAAGAAATCAGTTTGATTTTGCTCTTTGGATAAATGACCCTAAACATATAATGAACTGGAAATCTCCATGGTGCGAAAAGGGATATCCAGGTTGGCATATCGAATGTTCTACTATGTCTATGAAATATCTAGGTGAGACAATTGACATTCATACTGGCGGAGAAGATAACATATTTCCACATCATGAGAGTGAAATCGCTCAATCTGAAGGTGCAACTGGCAGGCAGTTTGTAAGATACTGGTTACATGTTAGACATCTAATGGTTAATGGAGAGAAAATGTCCAAATCACTAGGAAATTTCTATACTTTAAAAGATTTGTTAAATAAAGGATACTCTACAAGAGCTTTCAGATATCTCATGCTTTCAGCTCATTATAGAACTAGTTTAAACTTTACAGAAGATAGCTTAAAAAAAGCTGAAGAAACTGTCAATGGTTTAATAGACTTTATGGATAAAATTCAGAATTTAAAAGTAGATACAGAATATAATAATGAATTGCACAAGAAAGTTTTAGAAGCAAAAGAAAAATTTGAGGAATATATGGACGATGATTTGAATATGCCACAAACTTTAGCCTCTATTTTTGATTTATTAAGAGAAACAAACAAGGCTATCGACGAAAGAAAAGTTTCCCAAAAGAATCTTAAAGAAGTTTATGAGCAAATGATGGAATTTGATAAGGTTTTAGGAATTTTAGAAACTAAGAAAGAAAAATTACCTAAAGAAATCTTAGATTTAGTTATTAAAAGGGAAGGCTATAGGAAAAGAGGAGATTTTGAGACAGCAGATAAAATAAGAAAAGAACTAGCAGAAAAAGGAATTTTAATAGAAGATACTCCAGAAGGTCCTAGATGGAAGAAAATCAAATAGATAACTCTTTTCCTAATTTCTTTTTTAATATTTCCATTTCTTTTTGTTTCTTTCTTAATCTTCTTCCAGACTCATAAGATTCTGCAACTCCTATTAATATCAGAATAAAGCCTGCCAGTTGAAAGGGTAGTTCTTGAAACAATTTTACTAAAATTATACCAATACCAATTGCTGCTAAACCAGTTTGCATGAATGATAAGATAGTTCTTTCTTTTGCAAGTATAACTTCCTCTTCCTTTAGTAGAACAGTTCTATCTTCCCTTTTTGCCATAGTTATATCTTTTTTTAAGTTATATAAAAATCTTTCTTAATTTTGCCATTTTGGGTTTTTTAGTTTTATTCCATATTTCTACTAATCTGTCTAGTTTAGAAGTTCTTTCTTTTCCATAAATTCCACATTTTATTATAGGCGATTCGATTCCAACAACCAAGTCTGCAATAAAATTGTCATTAGTTTCACAAGACCTATGGGAGACGACTGTAGTATAATTTGCTTTTTTAGCAATTTTTACAGTTTCTAAAGTTTTAAATATATTTCCTGCTTGATTTGGTTTTATAATAATTGCATTTCCTGCTTTCTTTCTTATTCCTAGCTTTAGTCGAGAAGGCTGAGTGGCAAAAAGATCATCACCTGCAATCAGACATCTAGCTTTTTTTGTTAGTTCAGAAAAATTCTCAAAATCATTTTCATGAAAAGGATCTTCAACATAAATAAGTTTGTAAGTTTTTATTAAATTTAAAACAAATTCTAATTGATCTTCAGCAGAAAAGTTTCTGTCTGGATGTAAATAATAGTATCTCCCATCTTTGTAGATATTATTTGCAGCAAAGTCTATTCCAACTCTTGCCTCAAAAGCTTCAGCTATATTTGTTAAAATTTCTAATGTTTTTAAATCATTTAATTTGCACATCCAAGCATTTTCCTTGTTTCTTCCAGTTATAAAAGGTTTTAAATAATATTCAGTTTCCTTCCAAATAGAAAGATTAGTCTTTATTGCTTCCTTTATTGTTTTTGCTCTTAAGGGTAAAACCAAGATTTCTTGCTCAGATAGATAGCCACTATGGGCCCCGCCGCCTATAGTATTTCCTAAAGGAAATGGGAAAAATTCAGCTTCATTTTTAAAAAATTTGTAAGGTTCATTTTTTGTTATTGCTTTAATTGCTGCTATTGATAGAGCTATTGAGAAATTTGCTCCGATTTTTTCTATCCCGATTTTTTCTATTATTTTATCAACTTCTATTTCTCTTTTTCCTATCAATCTTTTTTTGATTTTTGGAAAACTCTTTTTAATAGTTTTAATGTCCAATGTTTTTGCCTCGTATTTGCCTTTTGATGTTCCAGAAGGAGGAGATGCAGAGAAAGTTCCATTTTCATTTTTTATTGAAACTTTTATCGTTTTTTCTTTACAAGAATTATAAATTTCAGATAAAGTTATATCTTCTATCATATTTAACAGTTTTCAGGCCTTTTTGTGTCTAAAGGTATGACCCCTTCTTCAAATTCCTTTTCTGCAATTTCTATCGGGTCTCTAATGTCTGTTTTGATAACAGGAGGAGCTCCTCTTGCTATTTGTAAGGCTCTTGCTCCAATCATTCTTGCTTTTTCAAATCTAGTATACTCTTTCATAAATAAAACTGATTTGTAAGCTAATATTTAAAATTATCCTATATACTTAAGTTCTTCTGGTTTCTTTTCTTTTTGCATCTGCTCTACTGCTTGTCTTTGAATATCTTCAAGCTTTTTAATAAACTCGTGCATAGCCTTAACTTTTTCATCTAATTTTGTTAAATCAATTTTTATTTTCAAAAGCTTTTGCAAAACATCTAAAACAGCTTCAGCTGCTGTTGGGTCAGTCATTATTGGGAAGCCTGTTGTTTCTCCTAGCAAAACCAAACCTTTCATTCCATAAAGCTTTGATAAACCAACCAACAGACCAGATGCCCCAACTATTGTTCCTATTTGTCCACCTATGTCAAAGTTTATTCCATAATTTTTAAAATCTTTTATCATTTCTGGATTCGTTGCTGAACCATAAACATTTAGTTTTTCAGAAACCTTTCCAGTTCCGAACCCGCCGACGGTTATAATAAACTTACAGCCTAAATCCTTTAAAAATTCCAAAATCGCTCCAACAACCTCATAATGTCCTTTGGGATCATAAGTTTGGCAGTCTCCTATAAGTAATATAACGTCATTTCCTTTACCTTTGAAAAAGTAAAATTCATTTCTTAAAGTATGTATAGTGTTATTGTGTATCATTACAAACGGAAAGAAGTAAGGTGAATAAAGCTCTGCAAACTTTTTAGCTTTTAGTATATGAACCATATAGCCTACTGCAATTCTACCAATATTTCCTATGCCAGGCAAGCCAACTATGCATATTGGATTTTTTAGTTTAGGTTTTTTTTCCATAAAGATTTTTGTTTCAATCATGGTATCAGTTTTGATTTCATTTAATTTAAATCTTTCTATATTTGCTATATTTCTTTTCCTTTTCTAATGAAAACTTTAGGGGGTGAGCACTTACTGTTTTTATTTTACATTTAGAGCATAAATCTTTCATTGTATAAGTTTTACAGTTTGGACATTTTTTCATGAGCATTTACTCGACCTTAAAGCTACCTTCACCGCCTAAAAGTTTTAGGTTTTTAATAACCTCTTCTGAGGCTTCTTTTAATTTTCTTTCCCCTAGTTTGGCATCCTTTGTTTTTAAAATTAAAGAATATTTTGGTGCAGATATATATTTTATATCTATTTCATGTTTTTCTTTTACATCGTTTAAAACCTTTTTTATAATTTCTATTCCGTCTGGTTTGAAGCATTTTAACTCAATTATACCCTTTATTTCAACCTCTTTTAATTCCATTTGCTCTTGTGCGACAGATTTAATTTCTTTTGCCCAATTTTCAGGAATTCCTTTTCTTATTAATAAATCATAGCCTTGAGGTGTTAAGGACAATTGAAATGCCTTGAAAAGTTCTCCAAAAATTTCTTGAAGTTTAGTGCTTATTTCCTGAACTTCATTAGGACTAAGGTTTAATTTTTTTATAACAATATCAAACATTTTTCTAGCTTTTATATCTCTCTTATACTCCTTCATTTTTTCTTCAGCATCATATCGTTTAACCCTTTTTAGGCTTAAGGTAATATGATTTTTCTCCTTGTCTACATTCATTACCAAGACAACAACTTTTTTTCCAGTTTTAACAAACTCCCTTATATCTCTTACCCATTTTCCAGCAACCTCAGAAATGTGAATCATACCTTCTTTTTCAGGGTATTCTTCTAATGCTATGAATGCAGAATAAGGATTAACTCTAGTGACAGTACCTATCACCAATTCTCCTCTTTCTGGCCATTTTTCTTCTTTTATCATAAACAATTTATAGAAGTAGAACTTTTAAAACTAATGTTTAATAGACTTGTAAAACTTTTGATTTTATCTTAGCTTTTCCACCGGTTGGTTCTGCCAATTCTGAACCGCAAACCAAGCATTTAACATTAGAAGAAGCTTTGTTAAATATTATTTGTTCATTCTTGCATTTAGAGCAAGTAACCTTTAAAAACTTGCTGTCAGTTTTTCTTATTTCTTTCATACTATTCCTTCTTTTTAATTTCAAACTTCTTTATTCTAAAGCCCTTTCCAACTGTATGTTCTTTTCCACAAACAGTGCATTTATACCTTAAATCTAGCTTTTTCGTCGGCTTCGACCTTCCTTTGGGATTAGTTCTAGGATAACTACCAAAACCTTTCATTTTTCTCTTAAATATTCTCTGACCATGAGTTAGCAAACCTCTAACCTTTTTAGCACTAACTTTTTTTATGGTATGAGGTGTGTGCTTTTTGCAAAATGGACAATATCTGTTCTGAGTTATTGGTATATCCATACTATCACTCTAAAATATTCTCTGCAACTTTTCTTGTTATTAGTAGTTTACCAACATCTTCTGGAACAAATATTACATCTCCAGTTTTTAAAGGGCCGTAACTTTCCATATTGCTTCCAACAAATCTTGGTAAATCAACTAAAGCCTTAACTAACAATTTACCATTAGGTTTTATAAATTTACTCTCTATTTCTACAGGTTTTAACTCTTCTATGCTCTTTTTAGCTTCTTCTACTTTTTCTTCTACAATTTCTGCATAACTCCTGAATTTTTCATTCATTTCATTTCTAAATGCTTTTAAGATATTAACCAATTGATCAAAAAACTTCCTTTCATCATCAGTGAGACTTGTTGGTGGCAATTCTCCTCTTATGGTTCTTAAGGCAGATAGAATGATTTTTCTTTCTCTTCTGTTGATTATATCTTCTAAAAGTTTCTTTGCATTTTCAACCTCTAGCAAAGAGGTTGTATCCTTTAATTTTTCCTTATGTGAAAACCAACTTCTAACATATTCAAAAAAACCTTGAGGAAGCTTTTGTAGTTCTTCTTCTTTCTCTGCTCTATGAGCATTCCTTATTGTTTCATAAGTTATAAGTTCCATTTTTAATCAAATAATAATTTTGTTTTAAACTTTAAAAGCATTAATCTAAGAGTTTAAATTCTTTACCTTCCTATTGACAAATATGGTAAACAGATCTAGAGATCATATTGTTGCAGACATATTAGAAGCGGCAAAATATAAAAGAAAAACATTTACAGAATTAATGCGGAATGCTAATATTAGTTATGTCCAGGCCAAAATTTATATACCTAGTGTGGTAGAAGTTGGATTATTAGACAAAATTCATGTAAGTGACAGAGTGGGTGGTGCAGAAAATGTTTATAAAATAGCTGATGAAGGAAAAAGATTTCTAGAAAAGTCTGCATATACATTAGAAATTTTAGGCAAAATAGAAGAGGCAATGAGTAAGATAAACAAACCTAAATCAGTAAGAACTTCTTAATCTTTTATTCTTTCTCATTAATCTAAAAGGATAATTAACCGGATTTTTTATTCTTTTCAAATCACAGATTCCATCAGGCTTACAAATGCCTATGTTATCATAAAATAAAGTGCTACTACAATTGGCAGCCATTAAATTCCTATTTTGTCTAAAGTGCCATTTTAACTGAGTTTTAATAAACCTTTCGGGTAAAAGACTAGAATTCTTCATATTCCATTCTTTTATTCTTTTTTCCACGTCTTCTTGACTCCAATTCATATTTCTTAAAAATGCTATTAAAGAGAACAATGATCTTTTCCTACCATCTTTTAAACCATCTAGTATTAATTTAATGCAGGGAGGAAACAATTCTTCTGGAACAAGCTTTTTTGATTTTGATATTATTCTTACTTCTTTAATGATTTCTTTTGGCTGTTTGCTTTTCCAGTCTAATGCTTGTAATAATAATTCAGCAGCCTCACCTTCTTTATTAATCAAAAATTCAATATTAGTTTTTACTTTTTCTGGTTTTGCATCTTCTGGTTTGAATTGTTTCAAGTCTTCTATTTTTATTGGAATAGATACTAACCATTGCTTTGGATGCAAAGAATAAGGTAATCGAAACAAGTGTCTGTTTCCCCAACCCCTCTCAATATCAATGAATGAATATGGTGACAGTTCTGATATGGAAGGTAAGCATTTTACTAATGAGGCAACCCCGCCTTCAAAATTTATCAACTCTTCTAATATTTGTTCCCTTGCTTTTTCTATTATGAATTCTGCTAAAGTTTGAGGTATTTCTGGATACTTACTACTAGTTTTTTTAAAATCTATTACATCTGGAAATGCTTCTGATGCAATTCCTATATGTACTCCTCTGCGTCCAGAGAATTTTATAGTTGTTCTAACTCCTAAGTCTTTTAGAAAATTATAGATTACTTCAGCTGCAATGAGCGCATGTTCTAGTTTTACCTTAGCATCTATATCAATTACGAAGTCAAACCCTTTTCTTAGATTATCCATTTCTTTTTGAGATAAATTAGTAGAAAGTTGCATAGGATTAAACCATCTTTCAACAGAGCAATGAAAAGCAACAACACCCTTTTTAACTCTTTCTATTACATCCTTCGGATAAAGCAGAATGTCTGGTCTATTCAGATATGTTCCATCCTTTAAACTTCCTACCACTTCCCTTTCTTTTGAAAAATTTAAGATTGCGGTTTGTATGTCTGGTCTAGAATAGTATCCTAGAATTTCTAGTTGATTCATATCCATTATAAAGTTTTTAAACATTTAAATAAATTAATCATAAGCTATTATTTTATTTAAGCTTTAACTTCCATCAAATAACCACATACTAATTATATAGAAAATCAGAGCTTAAGCTCGTCTAAATTGTTAGCAAGATAAACAATATATGCTGTAAAAAATGGAATGAAGAAAATAGGAATATCACCGCTTGCATGAAATACCCAATTTGGAAGGGCACAAAAAGATATAACAAACAAATAGATTATAATTAAACCTCTTTTAGGCTTCTCGTCAAAGCTTTCAAATAACTTTCTTCTGTTCTTCTGCCTCTTTTCAGTTAAAACAAAGCTCAATAAAATAAAAATGAAAAATAAAGTTATAAAAATACCGGATAACGTTTCAAGTGCCAAGACATTGTTAATTGGTAAGAATCTTAATGAAGAGGCTATGGTATTAGAGGCTACAGAATTAGAAAGGAGATTTAAAAGAGGAAACATTATTGCTAATATGAATCTAATAGTGCTGTAGTCTCTTTCAGTTTTCTTGACCATACTAAGAATATGTAAAAATCAGGATTTAAGGATTATTTTTTCTTTCAGATTTTGTCGAATACGCAATTCAAGCTTAAAAGGTTTTGGAATCTACAAATTGATAGGTGAAAAAATGAGTATTTATATGAAAAATAATATAAGTGGGGAAGGAACTATAGAAAGACCAGCAGGTTCTGGAAGTAGTGGAGATATAAATTTTTACAATTATCATGAACTTAGACAGATTGCAATAGCAGTAGAAAAGGCTACTAGTATAGGAGAAAAAACAACAATTATAAGAGTAAAAGGAAATCCGGTGGAAGTTTATAAAAGCAAGGATGGCAGTGAAGTAATATTAAAAGTAATAGATGGGAACTATATTAGACTACCTGAAGGTTACCCAAAATTATTAACAGAAAATATTGCAAGTTGGTTACCAAAATAAATAAAACCGAATAAATTGAAGTTTTTTAAACATTTAAATATCAATATTGCTTATGAACGAATTGCTTAAAAGAAAAGTAGAGGACATGAACTTGGAAAAAATAAGTTTTTCAGAATTAATTAGTCAAATGGATTCGTCAGGAGGGTTTTCTGCTAAGAATTTAGCTACGTCTGTTTCTATTCTTGAAGATATGATAAAGGATAAAGAATGTATAAAATTCCTCTCATTTCCAGCATGCATAGTCGCTACTGGCTTAAGAGGAGCTATTGCTCAAATGATAGAAAAAGGTTTATTTAATATCATAATAACAACCTGCGGAACTTTGGATCATGACTTAGCTAGAGCTTATGGTGGAGAATACTTTCATGGTTCATTTGAACTTGATGATGCTAAACTTCATAAAATTGGAATAAATAGGCTAGGAAATGTTTTAATTCCAAATGATAGTTATGGTGTTATTTTAGAAAAGAAGATGCAGCCAGTGCTTGAAGAGTTAGTTAAACAGAAAAATGAATGGTCTGGAAGAGAATTAATCTATGAATTTGGTAAAAGACTTAATGATAAGAATTCTATTCTTTATCAAGCTGCTAAGAAGAATGTACCTATTTATGTGCCAGGCATTACAGATGGAGCTTTTGGAACAAATCTAGTATGGTTTTCTCAGGATCATGAATTTAAATTAGATGTTTTGAAAGATGAGAAAGAGCTTTCAGACATAGCATTTACAAAGAAAAAAACAGGAGCATTGATGATAGGAGGAGGAATTTCAAAACATCATGTTATTTGGTGGGCACAATTTTCTAAGGGGCTGGATTATGCAGTTTATATAACAACAGCAACGCAATATGACGGTTCTCTCTCAGGAGCACGTTTGACTGAAGCGGTAAGCTGGGGTAAGGTAAAAGAACAGGCTAAATACATAACAGTCGATGGTGACGCAACAATTATATTGCCAGTAATGTTGGCTGCAATTTACGAAAGGATTTAAATTTTTAATTGTCTGAATATTTTTATGTCTGAAGGGCAAAGTCCGAAATCTCCAATACAGTACTTAAAAGAACAAATAGCTAATCTTGCAAATTATGAAGGTATGGCTGAACTAACTATAGTTGATGATGGTAAAATTTCTACGAAAAAGGTTAAGTTAAAAAAATCTAATTTTGGAAATCGTCATGTAGATTTCGATGATGGTAGTTCTTTACCATTGTTAGGAACTAGAGTTGCTATACAGAAAATTACTGATAATAATGATAAGCTTTTATATATAAACCCTGAAGTTAAAGAGACTTATAGTCCAAAAAATTCTGCTGAAATTAGAAAAAAATGTGGTTTTGAGTGATTATTCTTCCGCTACCCTAGGTGCAAGAATCATGTTTAATTGAGCACTTTCATTTTTGAATTCAATTTTCAAAGGAAAGTCTTTACCAAGCATTATCTTTGCCTTATCTGCTAATTTAGAACCTTTTATCATTTTCTTCAAATACTCTAAAGAATATCGAGAATTAACCTTTTCATTTGCATTTAAATCAATCAAAGCTTCGTTCCCCTTTTCAAGGTTCAATTCAGCTTTACTATTATTACTTTCAGCAAACATTTTTAGATTGTCAGGCGTCAGTTCTATAACAACTGAATCAGCAACAATGTCAGCATCGCTAATACCTTGTTCAAATATATCAGACCTAATTTCTGCTGTTGCATTAAACTTTAGCTGATCTATTTGTGGCAAATCTTCTCTTGAAATTTCTATTAATGGGATAGCAAATTTTCTCTTAGAGTCTCCTTCAAGAATAACTTCAAGCTTATTTTCCTTTTCATTTAAACTTAAAGTTAGTTTATCATTAATATTAACCCTTTTCAAAACAGTTAAAAGATTTAACAAATTTATACCTATTGCTCTATCTTTATCGCATTCATACTCATCAAACGAGGATGCTTTTAATTTAAAATCAACAAAAGAAACCATTGCTCTATCAGAAGCCATTAGTTCAATTCCTTCCTTTTTTAATTTAAATAAGCCATCATCTATAAGCTGTGAAATAGTGTCTATACTGTCTCTAAGCAATCTTGAATCTTTTGTAACAGCTTTAAACATCAAATCACCTCACTATTTCTTTAACTCTCTTATATAAATCTAAGTTAAAACCATCTAAGTTTTGTATTAATTCACCTCTACACTCAAACCCATCTATTAATGGCAAAATTCTTACTACTATTCTTACAAGCTGACCGCTTCTAACTTTAGGTTGTTCCTCAAAATAAATTTCTATTTTTCCAGAACCATCATCTAAAACAACAGAATTTAAGCTTGTATCAATAACAGTTCCTAATAATCTTACCCTCACATCGGACTCTGGATGAATATCAGATATCATTTTTTCTATTGCAGGCAGTCTTCTCCTTATTAATCTTTCATCTGGCATAAAAATCTTATGGAATATTATAAATAAATAGATTATTTACTACAACATTGAGATATATATTCTTCTAATCTTCTATAGCTTTGTAAGGGAATTGCAATTTCACCTAACTTTACATTAGCTATATAGGCAGTTGGACTAGAAGACCTTTTACCAAAAAATTCAAAAATAAAATCACGGACATCATGCCTTCCATCTCTATATATTTCTAACGCTTCTTCAATTACCTTTCTCTCTTCTGGAAGCTTTACCAAAAACTTTTCTTCTTTTCCAATTTTTACTACAGGCATAGAAGATATATTATCAATAAAATTTTAAATAAGGATATCAATTATATTCTATGGTTTTAGAGTCTATTATACCTGTTAAAAAGGTAATTAAGAATCCAGTAGACATGTTTATTTTTTCTATGATAATTTCATTTGCCTCTGTTTATCTTGCAGACTTAATATTCCCAGGAGCGTCAACAGGGAAAATAATAACCTTATTTATAACTGTAGGTGTAACTCCAATGGTTTATGGAATATTTAGAAAAGAAGAGGAAATAGAGAGAGAAGAGGCAGAACATAGGATTAATGAAAAGTTCTTTGAAAGACATGGAGAAACTATACTGCTATTTAGTTTATTCTTTTTAGGAGTTTTTCTTTCAATTTTTATGGTTTCTACTTTTTCAGATGAAAATTACGTTAAATACATTTTTGAAGACCAGTTATCAGAAATAGCAAGAGTAACATCAATAGCAGAAACTTCAGGTTCTTTTGTAGCCTCAAACATTTTAGAAATAATCATTGAAAACAACCTTAGGGTAATGGGACTATCTTTTCTTTTATCGTTTTTAATTGGCTCTGGCGCTCTTATCATTCTTGCTTGGAATGCTTCTGTTCTAGCTTTGTATTTATCTTCATTTATAAGAAAAGGATTAATGACAGAGTTTATGGTTAGAAGCATCAGCTTAATACCTCATGCACCAATTGAAATATCAGCATATTTCTTAGCAGGAATGGCTGGAGGAGTTTTGTCTGTTGGATTAATAAGAGAAAAACTTTTTAGCAAGGAATTTTTCTTGGTCTTTAGAGATTCTTTAATTCTTTTAGGTCTGGCTGTTTTAGCTGTTTTTATTGGAGCCTTTATTGAAGTTTTTGCTTAAGTATTTTAACTTAACAAAATTATTTCTTTTAGGGCTCGTAGTCTAGCTTGGCAGGATCCGAGCTTACTTATGGCTTAACGGGTTAAAAAGAAAAAGCTCGAGACGCCAGTTCAAATCTGGCCGAGCCCACTAGTTCTAAGAATATAAATGTTTAAAGAAAATTAATTTTATGAAAATACCACGAGTTGTATCAGGAATTATAGTAAAAAATGAAAATAAAATACTTCTTATAAAAGAAGTCTTAGAAGATTTTAAAGAACACTGGATTTTTCCTGGCGGCGGAGTAGATTTTGGAGAAACTATTATGGATGCTGCAAAGCGTGAAGCCAAAGAAGAGGTTGGTTTGAATATAGAAATAAAAGAATTCTTAGGATTCAAGGAAGTTATACGACCACAATTCGACTATCATACTGTTATATTCTTCTTCGTAGCAGAGTCTTTGAATAATAAAATAATTAGACCCAACAAGATTTTAGATGCAAAATATTTTACAATTGAAGAAACTAAGAATCTGAGTTTGGTTGATAGCGCTAAATGGGCAATAGAAGAAATGCATAAAAAAGGTATTTTTAGATAATTAGAGTTTTCTTGCAAACGTTAAAAACCCTGTGTGGGCTAGCATATAATTTTTAGGTCTGGTTAATTTTCCTAAGGATTGCCATTCTCTTTGAATATTTTCCAAGATTTTTATATTAGTAAAATCATATCTTTTCAGTTCTTCATAAACTTTTTTAACCTCTTCAATGTGCATAGAGTAAACTGCTAGCCATCCTCCAGATTTTAAAGCTTTGAAAGTATGTTTTACTACTCTTTCTGGGTATTGCAAGTCTAAGGTTGCCAAGTCTACATTTTTTTCCTTTATCCCTTTTATTATATCAGAATTTTTTATAAAAAGATTTTTTAAACCAAAATTCTTTGCATTCCTTTTAGCAATTTCATAGAATTCCCTTTTCTTTTCATAAGAATAAACTTTGCATCCTAGATTTGCTAGAAACATTGATAAGAACCCAGAGCCTGTTCCTGCGTCAACAACCTTCCAGCTTGGTGAGCAACCTGTAATAGATAATATTAAAGCTGCATCCTTTGGCATTATTATTTGAGGTCCTCTTTTTGCTTTTTTAAGAAAATCTATTATATTAGGTTTAACAACTGTAAATTCTTCCTTACCAATTTTTATCTTAGTTCCATATTTCTTTCTAACTAATTTTCTTAAATCATAAAATCCAAATTCACAACTAAATTTTATAGGTCTAACCAAATAGCTTTTTTTCTTTCCTAAAAGCAAAATCAGACTGTCTTTTTTAATTTCAATTAAAAGCAGTTTTTCATTCATATTTCTATATATATCCTTGATAAATATAATAAAATATGTTTGAGCTTTTATTGATAGCAATATCTTTGATAGGAAGCTTTGCAGCAGGTCTTTACGACTTAAAGACATCGAATATACCAGATACTTTATGTATTTTAATGATAATTACTGGATTATTTCTTCACTCATTCTATAGTTTTTCAACAGGAGATTTCAGTAATTTAGCAGATTCTCTACTATTCGGAGGAATATTCTTAGTATTTGGTCTATTAATGTATCATAGTGGACAATGGGGAGGAGGAGATGGAGAACTGCTAATTGCAATAGGATTTTTGCTTCCTAAGTTAACAATAGTTAGAACTTATTTTCCATTTGCAATCAGCTTTTTCATAAATAGCTTTTTTATTGGAGCAACTTACTCGATATTCTACGCATTAATATTATCATATAAAAATCCATTTGTAAGCAAGAACTTCTTTAATTCAATTAAACAACCTGTATTACTAATATCATCAGCAAGCTTTTTGATACTTTCAGTAATTTCATTTTTTTATATTAAATATCTCTCAATGATACTCCTTTTAACTTTCATTCTAATTCTTTTTTGGAAGTTTTCAAAGTCAATAGAGCAAGGATTTTATAAAAAAATTCCGGTAAGTAAATTAAAAGTTGATGATATGCTTGGTGAAGATATACCTAAGTTAAAAATTTACAAAAGATTCATAAGAGGGTTAACAAAGGAAGAGGTTAAAAAAATCAGAAAAATCAAGAAGTATGTTATAGTAAGGGAAGGCATCAGATATGGGTTAGTCTTTCCTTTAACTTTGCTCTTTACTTTGCTCTTCGGCGACTTTTTCTTTTTGTTGCTTTAATTTTTTATATTCTTCAACCATTTCTCTCGCAGCATCTTCATAGCTTACCTTTGGCTCAAAACCAAGTTCTTTCTTTGTCTTGGAGATATCAAAGCTTCTATTTGCAGTTATTTTTTCTACGTATTCAGGAATTATACTTGGTTGTTTTTTATTTATTTTAAATTTTAAGAGTTTAGAATAGGCTTGAATCTTTGCCAAAGATACTGAAACGGATTTTGTAGGAGGTGGCACATTAAGATATTTACATATCAAATCCCAGCAATCTTTCTGAGTCCTAACATCCTTCCCAGCAACAATGTAAACTTCTCCAGACTTTCCATTTTCCTTTGCTAAAAGCAAGGCTTGTATTAAATCATTTATATGAATATAATGTATAAAGTTCTTTCCATCCCCTATAAATGGAAGTTTACCTTCCTCCAATTTAGAAATAACAACATCATTTACAAAAGAGCCAGGTCCTATAACATCTGCAGACCTTATAATTATTCCTCCAGCCTCTTTTACAAGTTTTTCTGCTTCAAATTTTGTTTGACCATAAAAATCTGAGGGATGACAAGGTGTGTTCTCGTTTGCGGGTATTTCTTTAAATTTCTTACCCATTGCTGCGGTTGAGCTTAAATAAATGAATTTTTTTGCTTTACTAACCTCTAAAAGATTTTTTGTTCCAATAACATTTACATTAAACATTAAATCTTTAGGAGCTAAATAATCAACAACAGCAGCTAAATGGTAAATTACATTCATGCCTTCAACAGCATTTTTCAAAGACCCTTTGTTCAGTAAGTCTCCATAGAAAATCTCAACGTTTTCATTTTCTACCATACCTTCTTTTATTAAGACTCTTACTTTTTCTTCTTGTTTTAATAAGGCATTAACAAGATGCTTTCCTATACGGCCTGTGGCACCTGTGATTAAAATTTTTTCTTCCATTTAAAACCCCACAACTTTACAATTTCCAGGTAATTTTTTAATTGCCCTTGTTAAGGCTTCCTTAACAATATCTGTTGAATTTTCAGGTGCTTGAACAACTAAAATCCTTTGTCCATTTTTAACCCTTGCTGCTTGTCCGATAGGCTTTCCAAAACTATGTCTCATTCCTTCAGAAAATCTATCAGCTCCTGCTCCTGTTGCCATGGAATTTTCCCTTAAAACATGGTGAGGATAAACTAAGATTTTTAAGAAAAATTCACTTTCGCCTATGTGCTTAGTTAGATATTTAGTTGCAATAACTCTTGCTGCCTCTAATGAATTGGACCTTATTTGAACATCATTTTGAGCTTCTAAGAAGAACTTTAAAGGATAGTTATCTTTTTTTCCAACTTCAAATTGATGAATTTTAGATGCAGGCACACCTTTTACATAGCTTATTCTAGGTCTATGTATTGATATTCTAGTGTATGGTTTTTTCTTTAAATGATGATAACATCTTCCAGGTCTTAAACCCATAAAATCACTTTTGAAAGATGTGTTTTGATAATTTATAAACCTTTTCTATCTTAAGAATTTAAACTTTCATCTTCCAATTTTTATTATTCCTTCTTTTTTCTTTTCTTCAGTTTTCTTTATATGATTTTTTATTTTTTCCTCAACCTTAGCAACAGAATTAAAGTCATTGCCGATTCCACAAGTATTTCCAATTCCCATTATTAATATTTTTTCATTTTTATTAGACCTTAAAACTGCCTTTTTAACAGCTTCTATTGCTTTTGGGACAGAGTCTAAAACATCTTTTTTAATAGATTCTAAAGCATCTTCTTCAGAAAGTTTTATTGCAACAGCATCTAAAGGAATGTTTCTTTTAACAGCAATTTCCTCAATTTCATATCTATCTACTCCACTTCCACCTATAGCTACTCCAACACCTTCAGCTATTGTTCCAGTTTTTTCTCCTTCAAGTTTTGAAGCTGCATCTATTGTGATTATTTTATCAATTTTTTTATCTTTAGTAAATTTTATTAAGAATTTTCCTGGAAAGCCTGTTGATGCTCCTGGTCCTTCAGCTTTTGAAACAAAAACCTTTCTTCCAGCAAAATTAGTTTCAACTAAAGCAAATTCCTCTTCTTTGAATAATTTGGGTTTACCTTTCATTAAATTTACTGCTGTTAATGATCCTATTCCATCACCAATAGGTATTCCATCAACAAATGCATGGGTTGCATGCATTGCAGCCTTTGCCATTCTTGCTATTAATGGTATTTGCATTTGAATTATCATTGCCATCTGGTACATCTTGTATTTTTTAATTAATTCTAAATAATGTCTAACTATCTTTGCAATTTGGTTAGTTAGCATTGCACCTTCTAAAGCGTTTTTAATGTCTCTTTTTTTAACTTCTGAAAAATCTGGTGCAACTTGATTTACAAAATACCTAAATCTTTGGTCAGAATTTTTTATAATATGATCAATCTTTTTTATTACACCATATGGATCTGTTGAAACAGGATTTATTGCAAAAAATTCCATAAAGTTGCTAACATTTTCCCTTAGTTTTGAATTATGCTTTTTAGACAAAGCTTTGATTATATAGTTTTTTGATTTATCAGCCATTCCTTCTAATTCAGCTGCTTCTTTTTCTAACTGTAAAATTGTTTGCATTGTCATTAATCTAGGTCCGAAAATTATCATTATAACAAACAATACGAGCCATATTATGGTTGATACTAAATCTCCGCCAAATTGTGCTAACATAAAAACACTTAGTTTCTTATTATTTATATAGTTTACTATAAGAGCAAACTCATCGAAATTCCAAGGGCTAAAGGTATTGACAAATTATCATCCATATAAGGAAGCATTTCAACAAAAGTTGTTATTAAAGCCAAAATTAAAGCATTTAAGGGGTTTGTAAAAAGTGCTAGTATAAAAAATGATATTATAAAAAAGGTTATGCTGCCCTCCCAAGTTTTCTTCTTATTTATAGGCAGTTTATTTTTTCCAAGGTAATATCCTACTAAAGTTGATGAAGAATCTGCTAGCGCCAAAACAGTTATGCATGCTATTGCTATAATTTCATTAAATAGGATTGTTGCAAGGAAACAGCCTAAGCCAAATTCTATTGCTCCTTTAAACGGTAAGGTGTTTGGTCTTTCAACATTTTTAAATTCTTCTTCTATAAAATCTTCAAATTCATCAATTGGCTTTATTTTTATTATTTTATATTTTTTCCTGTTTTTTCTATACTCTGCAATTAAAAAACCAAGTATGGTAACAGCCAACATGATATATGCTGCATTATATCTCCCAAAAATTTGAATTAATAAAATTGAAAAAACACCAAGAGCATGAACAATCTTTCTCCTAATTTCTATTTCCATTAACTCACCTTTTTCTTTTTAAAGGGCCACATTAAAATTCTAAAAAGTTGTGTAATAAAATTAAAGAATTCGTATAGTATAAAAAGTCCAAAGCCAGCAGAGGCAAACATCAATCCCATTTCTATGTTAGCTATTATAGGCAAACCAATATATTGAGCAATCCAAGGAAAAGTAAAGGCTGCAAAAACTATTAAAGAAGCTCTTATAATAATTTTAAAGGTCTTGTAGAGAACAAAAACTACAACTACAAATACTAAAAATATTAGTATAGTATCAACTGTTATCTCAACAACCATATAGATATTTAGTAATTTGATTTTAAAAATCTATTTTTTAGCTTTAAAGAATCTTGAAAAAAATCCCTTTTCTTCTTCGCCTATTAGCCAGCCAGCAAGTTTTGTTAATTCTTTACTTGATTTTGATTTTGATTTAAACATAACGACAGGCATTCTATGAGCTAAACTTTTATGAATATTTTTATCATGTGAAATAGAAGCTATTACAGGCATTTCTGTTAACATTTCAACTTCTCTTTTAGTTAATTCATAATCCTTCTTACTAACCATGTTTAATACAATACCTATAGGTTTTTTATTAACTTCCTTTATAATTTCCTTACATTTTATTATATCTGTAGCAGCAGGTATGTTAGGATTTGTAACAAAAATAATCTCTTCGCTTGCATGAATTGCTGCATAAGCTTCTCTTCCCAAACCAGGAGAAGCATCTAAAAATATAATATCAACCTTTCCTTTAAGATCTTTTATAACTTCTTTTAATTTAGTAATGTCAACACCTTCCAATTCCCTTAAATGAATGGAAGATGGTATTATTTTCATTCCACTTGGATGATCATATAAAGCATCGAAAATGTTTTTTTCTCCTCTTAAAATATTATTAAGAGTTATTGGACAATAATACATCCCCAATGAAAGACTGAGATGAGAGGTTGTTAAATTACAATCAACAATAACAACATCTTTTTTAAATTTATATGAAAGAGCAGCTCCAAGATTAGCAACAATAGTAGTTTTACCTACACCTCCTTTGCCCGAAATAATTCCAATAAATCTTGTATTTTTTTCCATTAAATTACCTAAATAATTTTTTTATTTCTTTCAATCTCAGATTTTAGCTCTGTAATTCTTCTTTCATATTTTGCCTTTAATTCATCATAGCTTTCTTTAGATATTAAATTTTCTTTAAACTCTTCTTCAAGCAAGTTTGCAGAATTTTCAATTTTCTTTAGCTCATTTTCTAAATTCTTTACATCTTTTCCTTCTAGCACAATCTCTTTTATTTTTACTACTGGTGTTTTAATAAAACCTTCCCTTTTCCTTCTTTTAAACATATAAAAAATTATTACAGTTGCTATAATTATAGCAAAAGGTATCACAACCCATTCAAAAGAAACTTCAGAAATTGAAGTAATAACGTTCTTTGATGGAGCTATTGATAAGTCAAATATAGCTTCTTTAATTAAATTTTCTACATTTATCATTAAGTTAGTTGCCTTTTCATATTCTTCTTTATCAATATAACTTTTTGAGGTTTCTAAATAATCTTTAGCTTCATTTAAAACATTTATAACACCCGTAACATTTTTCCCTAGATTTTCAGCTTTAGTTACATTTCTTTGCATATCCTCAATCTCAATTTCCAATTTTTGGACCTGATAAAGCATCATATCTGATTTTGACTTAAATACTCTAATAGAAAAAGTTTTGCTGTCGGTAATTTCTTTTGATTTTGCATACAAAATAAAGGAATAGGTTCCTGATTCTGCGGTAGAAAGTACATTTAACTTGACTAAAAAACTTGCATTATTGTTTATTTGTAATACATCTGTTTTATTAGTTTGGACTTCAAACCATTGTGGAAATTCTCCATCAAAATAAATTGTAACGTTATTAAGATTTCCATTACCACTGTTAGTTACAACAACATTAAAATATTTCACCCATCCTCTTTCAATAAGAATTTCTTTTGGATGATCAACAATATCCATTCTATAATCTTCTGCAATTATCATGTTAGAGAAAATACAAAAGAATAAAACTAAGAATAAAAAAGATTTCATTAACATGTTAATACTTTAACATATATTTATGTGATTCAGGAGATTTTATTTTTTCTATTTCATCATCGAATATCTTAGCTATTTCATTATAACCATATTTTCTCCAGTTATTGGTTATGTCAGTTAATAGGTTTAACGTTAAATTTTCTCTATTTGTATCCCAATTATTGTTACTTTTCATGTTTAAAATTAAGTTTTCAAGTTCAGTTATATAAAATGTAATATCTTTAGAGCTTTCTACCCTAATTAAACCATCTAAAACTTCAAAGAACCTTATTCTTAATTCAAACGAATTTAAACTTCCGGACAATCTTGTCATTTTATCATTTATCTCTTTCATTTTTTTTATTACATCGTCTAACATATCAGTTTGTATTTTCACTACTTCTGTTATGTTTGCAAGCTTTGACTCAGGGCCCATAGTTTTTAAAGATTCATCTAAATGCCTATTTTGTTCTTCTATTTTTCTTTCTAAAATATTTGTTTTGTCTTCAAGTTTGCTTATGACAGAAGGTAAGGTTTTTAATGAAAATCTTTCTCCTGCTTGTAATTGGTTTAATTCTTCTTCGATTTGCTTTAAAATACTCTCATTTTTTTGTTTAACTTCAATATAAGTTCTTTCTGAAATGAAAGCTTTCTTATACTGTTCTTCAACGTTTAATAAAAGATTAGAAACTTCAACTCTACGTTTTTTAAGCTGCTCAATTCTGTTATTTATTTCTTCTGACGGAAGGCTAAGAAAACTTTCAAGTTCCTTCATTTTATTTTCAATGAATTCTTTATTAGAAGAAATTATGCTGTTAACACTTTTTTTAAAGTCTTCTATGTCAGTCTTTGAAATAAACGCCGCAAGTCTGATGTTAATACTATCAATTGTCCTAGTTAATTCATTAGTTAAATCCTCTACTTTATCTGTTCTTTCCTTTAAATTAATGAATTCTTTAATTCTATTTTCCATTTCAAAATAAAATCTTTCAGACTTGCCAGATATTCTTTCGATATCAGACTTTAATTCTCTGCTTTTAGTAACATTATCTTTAATTTCATTTAATAGCATTTCTAAATTTTCCACACTTTTTATGTTTTGCATTGTTTGCTTTAAGTTATTTAAACTGTTAGATAGATCTTTTTCAATTAACTCTAATTTCTCAATTCTTGCTTGAGATTCTAGGATTTCTTCTTTCCTTTTTTCCAATTCTTTCATATACTTTGATGGATTTATATCAGAAACTATATCATCAATCATTTTAACTTTCGTTTCGGTTTCCTTTATCAAACTCTCTCTTTGAAAGAATAAGGATCTTATTTCTCCTATTTTTTCTGTTAACTCTCTTATTCTTTCATCATATTGCTCTCTCATGTCTTTAAAGGTATCAATCTCAGTTTGAAGCTTTTCTATGCTCATTACAACTTTTCTTAAGTCTATTTCTTCTTCAAATTTTATTTTTTCTTTCTCCCCGCCTTCAGGAAGAGGCCTAATCACACCCTCTTCTTTTAATATTTCTTCTACAGTTTTTGGCATTATGATTTCTCTTCTATAGTTTTTATTCTAGATTTAACTGATTCTATGTAAGTTTCAGCCATACGCATTTGAGCGGTTTTAACTTTATCACTTGCAAGTTTAAGTTCTAGCTCCATATCATAAGTATCTATATTTCTGCTTTTTAATGTTTCTATTTCCTTTCCGAGGTTTTCAATTTCTTTCATATAGTCTTCATACATGTTTAGTTCTTCTTCAGTAAGCCTAAAGCTATCATGTAACAAAGGTCTATATCTTATAAACCATGGCTTACCGTCATTATACTCTGGGTTTTGTATCATGCCTGTTCCAATTTCTAATTTTGGAATTGCAGTTGAATATTCCCAACCATATTTTGTTTTTATTCTTTCTATATCGCCTTCATATTTTGTTCTCATTTGTGATTCTGTTGCTATAACAGCTCTTATCGCACCTCTAAAGTCTAACAATACTTGTGAAATCATTACTAAACCTAATCCCCATTTTCTAAATTCTCTACACGCCCTTTCTATTGCAAGATAACCCTCCCCACCACCAATAGAAATTCCTATTTGCTTAGCATATTTAGGAAGTAATCTATGGACTTCATCAAAAACTATTAATGTTTTTAGTGGTCTAGATTCTGGCCAAGGAATAGTAAACATATAATCTACAGTTTTTCTTACAAAATAATCAAGCTGGTCAGGTGTAAGCTTGTTAAGAACGAACACAGTTATTTCTCCCTCTTTTATGTACTTTTCAATTTCTACTTTTAAGAACGGATCTTTAACTTGAACAATTGTTCCTTTAAATCCTCTAGATTCTTCTGGTTTAATTCCAAACTTTGAATAAATAACTTGCATGGCCTTATCTCTGCTTGGTCTTATAAATCCTGTCCATTGCGCAGTAGGATCAAATACTATTACAGGTATGTTTTTCTTTAAGCATTCTTCTGCTATTATCATTCCAGCTACAGTCTTTCCAGAGCCTGTTCCACCTGCTATTATCATATGAGTTGTTAGCTTGTTTTCATCAAAGAATGCATTAGCAGTTGTTTCAGCTACCTTTCCTAGCCATATTCCTTTTGTTGGTAGCTTGTTTAGGTTTATTGGTCTAATATACCTTGCTCTAACCTTTTTCTCTACTTTCCATTTTTCATAAGTCTTCCAACCTAAGTAAAAGCAAGGAATTGCAACAAATAAAATAACATATGTCAGCCAGTTTGTGAATATCATTAATAATAAACTGTATATCCAAGGTGGTTTTATGACACTAAAAGATGCAACTGAAGATGCCGATTTATTTTCATACCAAGCAACTGCTTCAATTGTATATAAACCAGGTTCTGCTTTTTCAGGTATAGGCATCAATCTCATAAACGACAGAGAAGTTTCTATTGCTAATGTTTCTTTGTCAACTGCTATAACTTTTTCAGTTTCTACAGATCTTACTGTATAATTAATAAATACATCAACCCTCTTTGTTAAACCTAGATTATAGAGCGTGACTTGGTATTTTAATTTTTCTCCAGGCACTACTTCTTTTGTTATGCTTTCTACTTTTATATCTAATAATTTTTCTCTTTCATATTCCACTCTAAGAATAACAGATATTTTCTGAGTAATATCACCTGTTTTTACAATTATATTTCCATTATAGATGCCAGGAATGGTTGTTGGCATTGTAAAGAATTTTATTTTTGCATACTCTGTTTGTTTTGATTTCACAGTTATTTTATCTTTTTCAAACAAAGTAAATGGCCAAATATCACCATCAACGGATAAACTAACTTCTATATCTTCTTTCTTGTTGTTTGTGATTCCTATAGAACTTATTTGATATTCTCCAGGGTAAAGTTTTACTTCTATTAAACTAGTCGAGAGAGATATTGGAACTGCTACTTCAACCTCTGGTGGTGTTACTGTAACTCCACCACCTCCCCCACCACCGCCGCCACCTGATGGAGGTGGTTGACTAATACAATCAGAAGGACAGGTTGTAGTTGTCTCACTATAATCACATATTCCATTGCCACAATGACAGTCATTTGTACACCATGCGAATGACTCTCCATAAGTTGTATCACAAATATTATCTCCACATATAAATTCTGCAGCAACATAAGCTCCTGACAAATCTGTTGTACTAAATATTAATGTGTCTGATGTAGTGTCGAGTGCTGAGCTTATTCTCAACCAGCTAGAACTACAATTTCTAGTTGTAAATGCCCAATTACCACATCTATAAACTCCCAAATAATTTTCAGATGTGTAAGAAGTTCCTGTATAGTTTAAGACAAGCACTGCATTTGTATAGTTTAAAATAGTTTGTACATACATTGCTTTTGACATTCTTATACCACTTCCTATTTGACTTACTGGTATATTGTCTAATGAAATAGGAGCGGCTGTTGCATTGCCAACGTCTCCATTTATGCTAACATTTGTTAGATTTATTGTATTGTTAAATGCTAAAATATTAAAATCATAATATCTTTTCTTTATTTGTTGAGAATAATTTCCGCTTGAATTTGATGAGAAGTTGTATAATCTACTTGTAGTGTTTGATCTATAAAGGCTGAAATTAATTATTACAGGACTATTATCTTTATCTAAGGTAGTTCCATTAAACCATGCTAATCCATCATAAGCTTCAAACCAAGTTGTATTGCTGTTCCAATTGTTAGTTGTATCATTTGCATATATCTTAACATCATAATCTCCATATGCTACGTTTGTTAAATTATATTCCCAAGTAGTTATATTTGAAACGTTTAAAATATTTGTCATTGTATAGTTACGCTTTGTTGAATTTGGAAATGTTATTTCAGCTACAGCTTTGCTAACATCTAGGTTATCTGTTACATTAGCTCTTAAAGAAGCATTGTCTCCAATCGGTACAGAATCTACATATGGCGTTATGTTTGGCAATGTAATATCTATGTAATAAATTACATTTACTTCACTATCTGTTGCAAGAGCACCATTTATTCCACCAGATGTATTTGTATAATTGCCTATAACAGTTAAAGTATAATATATTGCGTCTGTTAAAGATGGTGCTGTGCAATTTATTATCCAATAAGTATTAAAAGTAGGAGATCCGTTTAGTGGACAGTTAGTACTACCGATGCTCACATTCCATGTAATATTTTCCCCACTTCCCAAATTTCCTATTATAGAATCTCCTATTGTTGCATTTACGTATACAGTTGTTATATTTCCAGCATAAAGCGATGCTATATTTGTTTGATTTGGTGAAGAGACATTTACTATGAATTGCCAAACTTTAATTGATGCTGTACTGTTTAAAGGATAACTTGGAGTAGCTGTTGTATTGCTTATTGATATGTTGACAGAGTAAGTTACTGAAGAAGGTCCTATTGAACTTGGAGATGAATAATTAATTCTTAAATAGTCTGAAGATTGTTTATTTACTGTTATGGATGATGTGTTTACAAAAATATAATTAGTAGCATTTTCAGTAGTATTTACAACATTTACTGTAAATGTTAATGGAACATTACCATAATTTGTTAAATTTATTGTTCCGATATCTCCAGTTGAGTTTAAACCTACGCTTAATTCTGAAAAACTTTCAGGAGTTCGGTTCCAACTCTTATTTTCTAACACAGTTACATTTAAGCTTACAGTATCTGAAGTTCCTGTTCCAGATGCATTTATAGTAAGCAAATAATTCCCTGCTGGAAATCCTAAATAAGCAGAAACATTGACAGTAATATTTGTTGTATTCATTGGGCCTAAAGTTGTTATTGAACTTGGACTAAATGATATGTTTAAATCAGTGCAATTTCCAGAAGTACAATTTATTAAAATATTTGTAACGTTTGTATTTCCAGTTGAGTTTATTGTGAAGTTAGTTGAATTAGAACTATTATGATTTAACGATATGTTTATTGTACTTTGAATAATATTCAAGACCGGATTTGAACTAACATTAACTGTGATGGTTGTTATGTTACTTGTTATTGTGTTATTCGGATTAAGCCATGTAATGTTGGCAATCGAGTAATACAAACTTGGACTTGTTGCTCTTGGAATTGATATTGTTGACACGTTATGTCTATAGCTACCAGAAGTTAAGTTGTTATAGCTAAAGTTGTTCGGATTGGCAGTCCAACCGTTAGGCAATTCAAATGTTTGATTTGTGTAATAGGATCTACTTTGGCCCGTGTTGTTTACAGATATGTTTAAAACAAATGAATTTCCTGAATCTTGTGTTATACCAGTTATAGTTATGCTTGTTGTATTAGAATTTATGGCCACATTTGTATTTCCTATTGAAGTGAAATTCAATAAGTCTGATTGATTTAATCCAGCTGTTGGTTGGGCAGTGTCATTTGCATAAATTCTTAAAGAATAATTTCCAGCTTGAGTTGCTATGTAATTATGTGTTAATGTATAATCTGGTTGATTAACAGTATAATTTATAATTTCTATTGTGTTATCTGGTCTTGTTATATTTATCCAAACATGACTAATGTTAGTATTATCATGAATACTTGATGAAATTGTTACAGGCTCATAATTCATATCTGCTGTACTAGGCGAAACACTTGGATTGTTTATTTGTGGGGGTATATCTGTAACATTCATATAAACATATACATTTCTACCATCCGGGTCAGCACTTGAGTTTCTGAAACTTATGTTTAGTGTATAATTGCCTCCATTAACACTTGTAGTTATTACATTAAATGTTATTTTTTGTGAATAATTTTCAGAACCTGCTTTTGTTACATAAGCAGAAGAAGGATCAGGAGTTACTGTTGGTTTAGGACTTGCTCCAGATAACCAATTTTGTTCAATGGTCCATGTTTTATTAATATTACCAGTATTATTCAAAGTTATATTAAAATTATAATTTGTTATTTCAGTTGGTATTGTAATAATTAAACTATCTTTATCTAAATTCCAAGAATTATTTGCAGGAACTGTAACATTAAGTAATAAACTATCCCAACAATTACTGTTAGGAGAACAATTATAACCTACACCAAAACATCCTGTTGCATTAGAAGTTATATTTGTCCAATATAAACCTGGGTCTTGACCTTCTGGAACTGTAACATTGATAATTACATTTTTACTGGAGATTTTTGATATTGTTCCTGGTTGAGAAGGATTATATGTTATCCAACCTGTTGACAAATTACCTTCAGGATTAGTTAAATTCACTCCAACTAATATTGTATTACCCCAAGGATAGATTGTGAAATTACCTACCGTCTTTGTTGTATTATGACTAGCGTTATCTATAATCTGAGTTTCATTTATAAACAAAACTGTATATCTAACTACACTAACAGATGTTGTATTTGATGTAGAACTTATTGAATAATCTGGATTTTGCCAACTTGAATTTAGAGTTATTGTTTGTGTAGTACCCTCATCTGCATACGTTGTAATATTAAATGTAAAAACTTTTGTGCAATTTTGTCCTATTGTTAGATTAGGACATGATTCTGATGTTGATGTATTGTTTGCATAAAAACCAGAACTTGATGTTGGTAAAATCAAACTAATGTTTACAAATCTCATTGTTCCGAGGCCGGTATTATTCAACGTTACATTTAAAACAAATGTGTAATTGTTAGACCTTGTTATATCAGATGCGTATATAATACCTGTTGGTGATTTAAGAACTATTCCAGTTACGATTCCAACTGCTGTAAAATTAGATGAAGTATTGGCTATGTTATTAGTTGTATCATTTGCATATATAGTTACATTATACAAACCGTCTAATACAGGTGTATAATTAGCTCTGTAATTATTAGTAGAAATGTTATTCATTGTAATGTTTACTTTTGTTGTATTTGGAAGTGTTATCTGCACCCATACTATATGAACAGCAAAATTATCAGTTACGTCAACTGACATGTTAGTATAATTATAATTTGTTTCAAAGCTTGAATTTGGAAGAATTGATAGATTTGTAATAGTTGGTGGAGTTCCGTCTACTAAAGTTAAGTTTGCAGAAGATTCAGCAATGCTTGCGTTATAATACAAGGTTGAATTATTAGTTATGTTACATTTCCACATAAACAATCCTAATTGTTCAGGAGTTGTGTTCCAAAGATGTGTAGCATTACCACTAGAAGTTAAACTGCTATTAATGAAACTTTCATTTTTCCAAAAGCTTACATTGTAATTAGAAATACTTGTAGAATTATTAGCATCTGTTACTCTACAAGTAAGATTTAAATTATCACTGTAAGAATAATTTCCTGTGAGTGGATAAATCCATGATACGTTAGTCCAACCCCATATTTGAATATTAGTTGTGTTGTAAGTAGAATAATAATAAGTCTTATTTACTGTTGAATTTATGAAGTATGAATTTGGAGTCTGATTTGTAGGAATTGTCCATAAAACATTTACTCCTATATTAATGTTTTGACTGTTGTTTAAAGTCCAATTAACAGTTGGAGTTGATATGGTTTCTGAAGGGCATTCACTGTTAACAGTTGAATTTAACCATATCGAATCTGTTTTGTGTAAAACATAGTTGTTTGTAGGTGAGTTTATTAATATACTTAAGTTTCCTTGAAGAGTCGTAGTGGTATTGCTGTTACTAACATTTGTATCATAAAACATTGCAGAATTAGATGAGATAGTTGAGTTAATTGTATGCAGACCAGCATAATCTCTTGTTACATTAGAACATCCTGTAGACCAAGTCCAATTACAGGTTCCTTGAGAATTTGTTAATGAGCTATTTATGTTTAATCCATCTAGCCACCAACTACAATCATATCCACTAACTTTAGAATTGTTGTAAATATCAGTAACATTTGCATAATAAGTTATACTTGAACTTCTGTTGTAGATTGCATCAGAAGGTAAGTACAAAGTAATATTAGCCTTTGTCCATATTTGTGTATTATTACTATTTTGGCTTGTTTGATCAGTAGCATCATAATAAGGTTCTTTGTTTGTATTATAAGTTATTTGATAATTTCCAGTACCAAATGTTACATTCCAAGTTGAGTTTTCAGATGTATTTATAAGAGTTCCACCTAAACGCCAAGCTCCAGTAACAGGAGTTACTTGATATCCATTTTCATCATTTGTAGTAGAATTAAACCAATAGGTTTCATTTTTATACATTTTTGAAGGATTGTAGATAATTATTGAAATTAATTTTCCCTTTACGTTTATAAAAGTCTCTACTGTATTTGAATTATAGTAATTTTGAGCACTTGCATTGAATTTTATTGAATAAGCGGTTGGTGTTAAGTTTTCAGATGGATTATAAACATATGTACAATTTCCTGTAGAATCAGTTAAACTAGAGCAATATCCTAAAAAGCTTTCATTTTGGTAAAAACTTACATTAGCATTTGCTACAGGATTAGAATATTCATTTGTTATATTAACAGATATTCTTGATAAATAATTTTGACTATTTTGTTGTGCCCAAGTATCATTTCTATAAATTGTGTCTTGAGAAACTGAAACTAATGATGCTGTTAAATTTCCTATTAAAGTTATATTTACAGAAGAAATATTGAAAGCTCCATCATAAAATTTAGTTGAATTCTGAGGTACTGTACAATTTAGTTTGTGAGAACCTACTAAAACAAAAGAAGTATTCCAAGTATAATTAACATATCCTGTGGAATTTGAATTAAAATTATAAATGCTTGTTGAATCATTCCAGAAACTTATTTGATAATTACTTAATGATTCTGATGTGTTTGCATCAGTTACCCTACATAAAATATCAACATTACTTCCTCTATTAATATTTGTTGAAGATGGGGTTAGAAGTGATACATTCGACCATCCCCAAATCATTATTTCTCTTGATGGTGAAGTTGGTGGATTATCATAATAAGTTTTATTAATATGTTCATAGATTAAAATTGAATTACCTAATGGATGGTTAATTGGAATGGTTCCATTTTCAGTACCGTTTCCAGGACCTGCAATTAATTGACTAGATGGTGTAGTAAAATTACGCCAATAAACAGTTGTATCTGTTAAGATTTGATTATTTTCATCTGTTATACTTGAATTAAACCAAGACCAATTACCTCTGTAATTTTTCATTTTTGGACTTGCAGGAGGATAAATTATACTTACACCAGAAGATGTAATTGAACCTTTTACAATAATCCATGTTTGATTTGTAGGTGAGTCGCTATATCCTTGTTTTGTTGCATTAATATAAATTGTATAATTTTGAGGGATAGTATTGTCAGGAGGATTAAATGTTACATTACAGTAACCGCTCGCATCAGTTGTACAATTTCCTATTTCTGTTGTTGAATTATAGAATTTTACATTAGAGTTATTAGAGTCTCCAATAGCTGCTTCTTTTACATGAACATTTATTAACGACTCGTAAATTGAAAGTTGATAGCAACCAGAGCAAGTATCATTTCTATCAATAGTGTTTTGACTCCTTGTTAAAATATCTATATTTACTCCACTTGATAATCCAACAGTTGTATTCTGTTCATAAGGATATGTCTTATTATAGAGTAGGCTTTCATTGTTGGTTATATTACATTTTATGATATAATTAGCTCCTGCATCATCATTTATAGTGCTCCAATTCCATATAGCATATCCACTAGAATTTGTCAAATAAGTTCCATTAAGGCTATCATTCTTATAGAAATTAACAGGATAATTTGTTAAATTTTCAGTTGTATTAGCATCTTTTACATGACAGACAACTGTTACTATTGTACCTTTAGGAACAGTTTCAGGTAAAGGTGTTATGTTTGTAATGTTCGCCCAACCGTAGATGTATATGCTACTTGTGTTGGTTCCTAAAACATAGTAATTAGCTGTAACATTAGTTATAAGAGTTTTTTGTCCACGATCATGATTTATAGGTATTGAAATTGTTGAATTTATTCCACTGGCACTTAAACTGTTTAAATACCAATTAGCTGTTACATTAGAGTCATTAAAATTATTGTTACAATCGTCTGTAACAGTTGAATTTACACTAATATTTTCTCCTCTATGCCATATAGAGTTTGTAGAAGGATAATCTATTCTTGTACTTAAATTACCTGTTAAATTAACCAAAACATATGATACATTGTAAGCAGAGACGTCATAAAATATGCTAGTATTGTTTCCTATGCTTACATTTACATAATATCGACCTGCAGAATTTGAACAATTACTATTCCAACTAAATACACAGTGCCCAGTAGAATTTGTACTTAAATTTTGTTCATTTATGCTATTTAACCACCATAAACATACATAATTAGAAATTCCAGTATTATTTTGATAGTCATAAACAGTTCCTGTGTAATTTGATGTTAAACCTCTATAAACCAAATTTGATCCTGTTTCATTAACAGCTGATTGTCCAAATAAAGAAACATTTTTACTAGTCCAATTTGTTTCAAACCAATCCTTTGAAACAGAATAATTAATAGTAAAGTTTCCTAATCCATGATTAATAGATATGTTCCACTGACCATTCTCTGATTGATTTAACAATTCAGATGTTTCAATTAAAGTCCAATTCGTACTATTTAATGTAACAATGTTATTATACTCATCTTTTGTTTCAGAATTAAGACTAACTATTTGATTTTTATAATAATTTACATTGTTTAAAGGAGAGGTTATGTTAGGATAAAGTTTACCTTTAATCAAAAGATTTGTGGTATTGTCAACTGAATAAGAGTAGTCTAAAATGGAATGATTAACGTAGAACGAATAGTTTTGAGGTGGCCAACCACCAAAATTATCATTCAATAAAGTTGCATTATAGTTGTAAATTGCATAACCACTGGAGTTTGTATTTGGACAAGAAAGTTGATCTAAATTCTGTCCTGGATAATATCTATAAAAACAAACTTGCTTGCTAGTTAATATTGTAGAATTATCATCATAGAAATATGCTTGAATAATTGATTTATCTGGTTGGTAAGAAGCAATTCTATATATTGTTGTAGGATTAGTTGTTAAATCCAAATAAAGTTTTCTCCATACATATACAGTTGAATTAATCTGATTTACAGATTTATTATAGAATAAAGTTTCATTGTCACTAATATTACATTTTAAGATATACCCGCCTAGATCTGGTGTTGAATTATAATTCCATACAGCATATCCTGTAGAGTTTGTTAAATTAGTTGTTTGTAAGGTGTCATTCTTATAGAAATTAACAGGATAGTTTGTTAAATTATAACTAAAATTAGCATCTTGAACTCTACAAGCAATAACATTTATTGATCTGTTAAGTTTATTCGTATCATACAGATTTTTAATATTAATTTCTGTAACATTAGCCCATCCCCAAACTCTAAATGAACCTTCTGTAACATTTTGAAGTCTTGAACTATCGTTAGCATAAACTTTCCAAGAAATTAATGATCCTGGTAAGATTGATGTGTTTTGCCAAGTGAAATTTGACCATTGAGAATTAGATGAAAATAAGAATGTTGAATTATATGTTCCATCAGTATAATTTCTGCCAGTTCCTCCAGTTTCATTTGTCCACAACCAAGCTTGAGATAAAGCAACATCATCGCTCCAATTTGCATAAATTAAAACAGCTTTACCATAATTTGGAATAGTTGTATTGGTACCATTGTTGTTAAATGTAGGATATATTAAGTCTAAACCTCCTATTTGGATAATTTGAACAGTAGTATTAGATGTTTTTGGAATCTTGAATTTGAAATAATCTATTTTTCCATTACTATCTAAATCCTTTTTACATACATAAAATGTTCCATTGGATGTTGAGTTAGAAGTATAAACTGGACTAGAAGTATTACAATTAGTATCGTTTGAAGTCGGAGTTATTTCTACAAACTGTGTTCCATTCCAATACTTTATATATTCTGTTCCAGCTGTTATGTTTGTATCATTGAAATTAACACTCCAACCAGTTAAATTGTAAAATATGATATCGCCTGTGTCATTTATTGATATATTTTGATAGTAATCTGGAGCAACATATCTGTTAATCCGTACTGTATTTATTATTGCGGATGAGTTCGAAGCACCTATCCACCTTTCCCAAGGTTGTCCAGCATTCACACTTATATTTTCAGAAGTTACATTGCAAGTATAATTATTCTTGCAATTTGGAAACTCACTTATAGTGTAATTAACATTAATGTAATTAACATTGTCTGTATTTGTTCCATTTATTTTCTTTATTATCCATTGATTTGTTACATTTTGCTCAGTTGAATTGTCTGAACTCCAGCTTTGATCAATTTTTGTTATAGTATTATTTTGATTACATAAAACTGAATAATCAGAAGTCTGACTAACGCTATAAGCAGAAAAGCTCATATCTGATTGAGTATAAGAACTATTCCATGAACAATTCCAACTTATGCTTCTATTTAGAGTTTTGTTATAATAGCTTGATGAGTTTGCAACAACATTAATATAAGAAACATTATCAGTGTTGTTGAAATATGATTTACCTTTAACATAAGCATTTCCACCTGCTATTGTTGCAGATGAATTGTCTTGAACCCAATCACTTGTATTAATAGGTTGAATAATATTTGAGGCAGAGCAATTCATTATCATTGTAGTGTTGTTCCAAGAATTGTAGTTTATGTTAAATATATCTGCACCATTACAATTCCATGAAAACGGATAAGTTCTGTTTTGATTTCTCCAATTTGTTTGTAAATTCGTGAAATTAAGATATTGGTTAGATGCATTGTTTTGAATAGTTATATTTCTAGTTATAAAAGCAGTTCCATTTGCTACACTAATTCTTGTCCAATCTTGTTGCCAATTTAACCAATTTTCAGTTATACTGTCTCCTGAACAAGAAAGATAAGACATGTTTACAGAAGTATTAACTGTATAATTAATCGGAACATTTCCCGTATAATAAGTTGGGCATTGCATAACTGAAGGATAACTTATATTAACAAAGGTTAAGTTAGAGCCATCTGTTCTAGTTAAATTAACAGTTGAATTAAGATATTGAACTGTAAAGTTGCTGGTTGCTGTTGTATTTTGTGACCAATTTGTTTGAGATTCGTTAATAACGTTTCCATATGCTCTAGCCCAAATCGTTTGACCTGAAGATTGAGAAAGACTAATTGTTCCTGACATATCTGAACAGGTAAAGCCGTTGGGACAATTATTTGTGCATGTTTGACCACAAGACCAAGCTGAGCTATCATAATTTAGATTATTTAAATCAAACAATTTCCAGTTTTCTAAATATAAGGATTGCCTTAAAGAAACATTTGTAACAGAAGATTGAAATGTTAAGTTTTGTTGCCAACCACCAGCACCAGGTTCATTAATTATTCCATCTCCATACGCCCAAAATAGTGTTATGTTTCCATTTGAAGGTATATACCAAGATGTTACACTTTCTGGATTAACAGGATAGCAAGTAAAACCAGCTGTACAAACAGAATATCCTGATGGTGTATAGGATAAGCTGTTAAAAACTATGTAGTTTGAAAGATATCCTGTATCATTTCTTAAAATTTTTATGGATTCATTTATGTGCTGTGAGTTTATAGTTTGAGATGAATTGGAAGTGTTTTGAGCCCAAGTAGTGCTACCAATTGTTATAACATTTCCAGAACAATTATAGATAGTTAAGTTTCCATTAATGTTAACAGTATAATAATTTGGAACAGAACTTCCCAAAGATGAAAAGTTATTAGGACAATTGCTGGCATTTGGATAATAAATGTTAGTGAAGTTTATTGAAATTGGTGGTATATATGTTATGATTAATTGTGGTCTTTGGTTTACAGTTGAATATTCCTTTGAATACATATTAAACGTAGTCGGTTCTGAACTATTTGCTAAAGCGATGCTTAAATTTTTATTAGATTGAGAAAATTGCGATATTGCAGCATTTGTTACATTAAAGTATACGTACCCATAAGATGATGAAATTGTTTTAACATCTTGTGCTGTTCCCAAGGCCGGTTGATTATCCCATGTTATATTTGGTTGAACAGATTCATTCCAACCATTAGTTGTATTATAAGCAGTTATAACAGTAGAAGGACCAGGTCCAGCTCCATACAATGAGAGATTTGCATTAGTAATTGTTGAACCTGATGGGATAACAGATAAAATCCATAAATTATATGCCCTATAAGTATCATATGCACCAGCATGTAACCAAGTGTCTGTTCCATAATTACTATTTGGACTTATAGAGTCAGTATAACTATCTCCAACATTTCCGTTGTTTGAATCGTTAAGGATTATCGTTACTGTGGGAGTATCGTTTCTGCTTAAATTAACAGTGTAGTTAATATATTGTATTGTTTCTGTTGATGTTCTTGATGAATCTTGTGCCCAGGTATTGTTAGTTGCGATTATAACATTTCCATAACCAGAATAATATGTTTTATTTCCAGTTGTAACCGGGACAGTATAATTCATAGTTGTAGAAAAGCCTGAACAAGTAAAACCATTAGGACAAGAATTAGGGTGACTATAACTTACATTATTATAACTTATAGTATCATTAGATGACACATTAACAGTTGTGTTAATATATTGAATACTTGTATTTGATTGAATAGAAGTATTTTGTGCCCATAAAGTTTGATATCCTAAGATTATGTTATTAGCAGTGCAGTTAATAGACTGATTGAATGTTGTGTTTGTTGAATTTGGTACGTTTATATTTGTTAGTTTAGTACAGTTCCAACTCGCTACATCACTTCTATTAGTCAAATATTCTTCTATGTTTAGATTAGTTATAGTGAAATTCCAACTATTGTTAAGCCAAATATCATGAGTAACATAAGCAGTTCCATTTGCTGTAGTTATATTTGTTGGGTCTTGTCTCCAGCTTTCATTAGTTTCTACAATCCAATCACCGTACCAAACAGTTTTTTGATTTTGAGAACTTCCTGCTGATAAATTAAATTCTCCACTCTGAGCAGTAACATTGTTAACTGCACCAGGAGATGAGGAAAAGTTCCAACTTATGTTGATTGGACTTGGAGCATTATTTTGCCATGTTGCATTGCGTGCTATCAATTGATAGGTTCTATTATTAATTCCAGTTTCATTTTGATAATACCAAGGTTTTTGTAGGTTTAAAGTAATGTTATAAGTTGTTTTGTTATTTAAAGTGTCATTTAATGTTAAATTTTTACTAAATGGAAAGCTTATATCGTTAGTTAAATTTAAAACTAAAGAATTATTATCAAATGAAATTTGTTGTCCCCAATCATCAAAATACCAGTCATGAATATCATCTGTAGTATAGTTTTGACAATCGCTACAACCTGAATAGTTAGCTATTAAGGTGTAAACTTCATTTCCACCAAGATTTTCAGTTTTTAATAATACACGTTGAATTTGTGGAGGTGAGTTTTCTTTGTATATTGTTAAGTTATACGTATCAGTACTATTCCAATCAGGATATGGTTGATCAATATCATTTGCATAAAATCTCCAATACCATGTTCCAGCGGGTAAAACTATTGAAAAATTATAAATGCCTCCTCCATAATATGCATTTGACATCGAAGAATTATTTACTAATACATAAGAGTCATTCCAAATATCTATAAATGTTTGGTTTATTCCAGCTACATTTTCAATCCATGTTACATTGAATTGAGAAGGTGTTGTTGAATAATTTGCTGGAGACCAACTTGAAATATTATACCAAAATGGAGGGTGTGGATATTTAACATAAATATTTGTATCAGTGGTTGATAAATCAATTGTAAAGTTTATTTCTCCTTTTTCAGTCGTGTTTAGCTTATAAACTAAAATACCGTTGGATGATACTAGATACATTCTATTTGTTAATAAGCCGGTAACATTATATTGAGAAGTTAGCGATTGAGTAGCACTATCATTAAACATAATGTCGTATCGATATGTTGGTTCAACATAAGTAATATTCCAGCTAGTAATTTTTCTTGTGATGTTTACTGGAGAAGGAACGTTTATCATAACTGTGGTAGTATCACTAGTCCTATTATTGTAATTAAACCAGCTTGTTGTATCAGCTAATCTGACTTTTCTTGTTGTGAAATTTGTGGATATAAAATAGTTAGTTGTTCCTGCGTTTGAAAGATAATAATCATAGTCAGTTGAGCTGTCTATTGAGCCTCCAGTAAAGTTGTTGTTAGAGGTTGAATTAAGATAAATACCTATAGCATTAGAACGAACAGTGCTATTTGATAAGCTATTGTTTGAAGACAAGCTAATATAAATTCCATAATTAAAGTGGGTTACACTAATATTTTTTATTGTGTTGTTAATTGTATTGCTTCCAGTTATGTTAATTCCAGTAGATGTGCCGGTTCCATTTATATAAAATCCTAGTCCATCTAAGGTAGAATTTTGAACCCCAGAAGCGAAAGTTATACCATTTCCAGAAGTAGAAGTATTATTAATCAGACAATAATATTTATTACTTTCAGTTATTGTATAAGGTAAACCGGGAATATCTTTATCGCAAAAAGTAGGTACAGTATAAAAACTAAAGTTGTTACTTGTATTCCATAAATTAGCAGTATCGTTAGCAGAAATATACCATCTTATTCTACAGAATAAAGTATCATTTACTGTTACTGTAACATTGCTCCAATTTGCTTGTCCAGTTAATGTTACATTTTGTATGTTTACAAAATTTCCAGTGCAATTATCCAAATAAAACCTATAACTACTTAAATTAATGTTATCGCTCCAATTTAATGAGAATAAAACTGGAGTTCCTGCTCTGGAAGTATTTGTTGAATTTAAAGACCATGAAGGTGCTGTCCAATCAATAGAAAATGATTTAGAAGTCTCTGAGCCTGCATTATTCACACTATCATTAGCTCTAACTTGAACGGTACAAGCATTTGCTCCTTGTACATTACAGTTACTACTTGTTCCAACTGTTATAGATTTATTAGTAGACCAGCTACTACCAGAACATGATCCGGCTGAAGTCCAATCTACTCTTGTACCACTAGAAGTATTTACTTTGTATTGGCAAGTTTGAAGTCCTGATCCTGAATCAGTGTAAGTTAAATTAGCATTAAAACTTTGATTTTGCCAAGAGCCAGAGTCTGGAACTGGAATAGATGAGGTTGGATTTGTTGCATCTATTGTTCTACTAACTTGTGTTCCTGTCCCTATATTATTTACAGTATCGTTTATTGTTACATTTGCATATATAACTTGACCATCGCTATATCCTGAACATGATTTATAGCAATAGCCAGAGGTAGAACTTCCAGAATAGGTTCCTGATGACCAAGAATTGCAAGGTGAGGATGTGCTATTACAAACTGCGCAGCTGCTTGTGTTTAATGCAAAATTATCAGAAACAGAAGCATTGACTATAAAAGAAGATGCTGTGTAGCTTCCAGAAGTTGGTTGAATGTTCACAGTTCCTATTGTTGGTGGTGTTTCAATATCATCAGTTGTAGTCAATAAAAACTGATTTCCAGATTGACAATTTGTTCCGTTCCAATTACCAGCATTGTCAGTAGCATAAAAACACCAAGCTATGGTAGTGAATATTGATGGAAGAGTTTTTACATAAGTCGCATTTTGTGGGGTTGTTGTGAAGTTAACTGCAGTGTAATTTGTCCAACATGGTGTTGTTGCTTCACAACCATTTGTGTTATTGCCATCACAGTTATAGTAACCAGAGTCGCAGGTGTAACTACAATTACCTGTTGGTGTACAGGTTAAAGGGCTCGAACTACATACTACAGGACCCATCGAACAATCACCACTCTGATCGCAACTACATGTTGATGAGCTTTGAGAATTATTACGTGAGCTACAAGTCGTAGCAGTACAATATCCATTACAGCCAGGGTAAGAAGTACAGTGCTTTATACAACTACATGATCCAGTCCATGGATTATTTTCATTAAATGTGTTGTTTGTTGAGAAAATGTATTGGCCAAACGGATTTAGAAAAATATTATCAGCCCATTCCAAACTAAAATTACAGGGTTTTCCTTCTACTGTTGTGTTGGTTGTGTTTTTTGAATATGTTGGAGCTGTTGTGTCTGGTGAATAAGTTATGTTAAGGTAAGGTCTGAATGATGCAGTTGTATATTCTTTTGAAAATGCTGATGCCGCCTTACTCGTACTACTATCTTCAGGAGTTTTTAACATTATAGAAACATTTTTATTTCCTTGTGAATAAGAGTTAAGTACAGCATTTGTTACAGTCCAGTTTATCCATTCAAGATCAGATATTGTTACCGCGGATTCTGCTGTAGAATTACATTTTGTAGAATCAAAAGTGACATTACAAGGTTGGTCATCCCATGTAATTGTTTCTTCGGTCCATGTTTGGTTATATACATTATATGCAGAAACAGAAGGGCCAGGGACTGAGTAACTATCTAAGAATAAAGCTAATTGAGCATTCTCAATAACCTGATTAGCAGGTACGGAAGAGATATTGAATTTTATATATATTCTTTCAGGAGAGTAGCTTAATTGATAAACTCTAAGTGATTGATTACTACCATAATTTTGAGTTGGATATGCTTTACCTACATGTGTGTCATCTAAAGTTTCATTGTCAGGATATTGCAATTTAATTGTAGTTGAGCCTTCACCAAAAGTATAATTATGAGCAAAGACATTATCCAATTCAAAAACAACATCAGACTTTTCTGAAGCATCTTTTAATCTTATATCTTTTTTAATTATATTATCTAATTTAAATGGAATTTTTTTATTAACACTTTTATTTGATTTGATTAATGCTTTAAATTTTATAGTTGTATAATTAAAGTCTTCTACTTCAATGTTATGCTCCCCATCGTTTTCAAGGTAAACAACTTGAAACCCTTTACCTTTAAGACTTTTTGCATCTTCTATTTTCTTCCATTCTCCATCTTCTTCTACAAATCTTATTCCGCCGTAAATAGCAACCCAACATTTTCCATTCAAACAATGTGTCTCTGTAAAGGGAGTATATTTAGAGAAAGTATAATTTGAGATTCCTTGGATTTTTTCTGTTTTTATATAAACCAACATACTTTCAGTTACAACCCAGTTGTCAAAAATATCTCTTGCAAAAACTCTATAATTATACAGTCCATCTTTTAAATCAGTTTTGTTTAAATAAAAATTATTATCAAAGCCTAACATACTCTCGTTTACACCATTCCATTCTAAGATTGCTGAACCATTTTTGCTTAATCTCACAGCTATGAAGGTCCAATTTGTATTAATAGTAGAACCATTGCTAGGGGTATCAGGTAAAAATTTTATATTAAATTCTTCTATCCCTGTTGTTAAAACAAGACTAGTAGAATTGCTTTCAAAGTTAGGAGATTCTGCAAAACAATAAACAGTCTTATTGCCAGTCCCAGTTGAATTGAAAGTGTAAATCCATTGTTCACCGTTCCATAATGCAGTATAATTTATTCCGTTTATATTAAACGTAACATTTGCTTGGGTAATTGAGTTATCATCACTAGCATTTCTATAATCACAAGATAAAGTTGTATTTTGATTTAGATAAACTGGGTTAGGAACTGCATTTGCAGAGATAGTTGTTTGATTTAAAATAGAAACATTAGCTATGTTTTGAGTTACATTTTCTGTTGTTTTAGAAGTACTTTCAATATTTTCTAATATTTTGAAATAATCTATCATGATTACATTGAAAATATTAGAAGCTGATTGATTTTCTATTGTTACATTTTCAATACTTTCATTTGCTATAACTGATGTGGTTTCATTTTGATCCTCAGTTTGAGCTTTAACGATCCCTGCTTGTTTTAAAATTAAAATTGAAGCTATGATAATTACTAACAAAATCATTATTCCTGATATTTTTCCTACTAATGACTTCATCTTATCTCCTTTAGATGACAAAGTTTTGCAGGTCCAATCTTTCTTTGTGAAATTAAGTTTTCTTCTGTAAGCCAATAAACATATTTTGAAACAGTAATTCTACTTATTCCAATGATTTTAGAAATATTAAGAATGGTCAAACCTTCAGGATGTTCTTTCAAAACTTTTATTACTCTTTCTCTCACATTATTTTCTCTCATTTTCCTCAGCCTTTAAATAACAAATTTTAGAAGTTCCTACTTTCCTTTGACAAACAGCATTTTTAATCATTAAGCCATAAGTGTACTTTGAAATAGTAGTTCTACTCATTTGAAGGAGTTTAGAAATACTGTTTACAGTTAAACCTTCAGGATGTTCTTTAAGAATGTCTATTATTTTATTTTTTACATCAATTTTCATTTTAATTTTCTTAACAGCTTTTCTATTTTCTATTTTTTCTATAATTGAAATATTATTTTTATGAAATTCTTTAGCCTCTAATAAATTTTTTATATCGTTATCATTAATTGATATTAATCCTATTCCATTATCTCTCAGAGTTTCTATAACAGAACTTGCTAGTAAATTTTCTTCATCTTTTGGGATTACTATGTAAGCTTTGTTGGCATCCCTCAGGTAAAATAAACATTGCCCTATGGCTGTAGGAATCTCTCTTTCTCCAACATGTCCTTTGAATTCAAATGCAACTAATTCTTTATTCTTGATAGCTATTAAATCTGGGAACTTTCCGCCTAAAGGAAAATTGTAAAAGCATTCATAATTTTTATTAGCTAGCCAGATAGCCAGCTTTTTTTCTAACATTCTTTTCTTCCTTTACATATAGTTTGGTTAGCATTATTGTTAATCACATGATACGTTCAACTATACTGAATTATAAATTAAAAATCCTATTTATAAAGATTTTGCTCTTCTAATTACCAATAGATTTTTAAGGAATCAAAGATAAAACTTGTTTATGCTTTCAAGAATTGAACTTAGAGATCTTTCAATTTCAGTAATAGCCTTATCCCTAGCTTTTAGCAGATTTAATTTAGAAGTTTTTCCAATTACCTTATTTATAATAATTCTTGTTTTTGTTTTTCATGAAATGGCTCACAAGTTTGCGGCCCAGAAATATGGCTGTTTTGCTGAATACAGAATTTGGCCTTTGGGTATAGCTCTATCTTTGTTATCATCTTTTACAGGAATAATTTTTGCAGCTCCTGGCGCAGTCTACATCTCTCCTTATACTAAAAGAAAATTCGCATTTTCAATTGCTCATTTAACAAAAAAAGAATATGGAAAGATAAGTTTAGCAGGGCCCTTAACAAACATAACTGTAGGGTTAATATCTTTAGCTTTATCAATCGCTTATCCCTTAAACTTATTTTTAACAATATCTAATATCTCATTTTTCCTAGCTTTCTTTAATCTTTTGCCAATATTTCCTTTAGACGGGTCAAAGATTCTTGCTTGGAATACAAAGATATGGCTAACCGTATTTGCAATTTCTTTAGTAAGTCTTATTTTTCTAGGCCTAGTCTAGATATCAAGCCTAAGGCAACTATAAATCCTGCTATGCCGAATCCAACAATTAAATTAACAAACAATGTTCCTATTGGAGAATTGAATAGAGATCCAAATTCTGGGATCAAAAGAAAAGCTGTTAGAATTATAATTAATGCTGCTACACTTATTAAAAATGAGTTTTCTTCTTTAATCTGAATGTTTTGAATAGCTACTATTGCTCCACAAACACCAAGAATTAGCCAAATTATTCCTCTGTTTATTGGCAAGGCTGCTCCAATTATGGCAATTATTATTATTCCAATGAAAAAGATAGTTGCCAAATCATACTTAGCTTTTTTCATAAGAATATATGTTATTTTTCATTTAAAAGTTTGAACATAAACTAAATACCAGATTAGAAATCCAAGTAAGAATCCCATAAACATACTTATTAAAAACATTGAAAACTGCTTATTTTCCATAATTAAAATACAACTTTCTATATAAATAACTTTTACTAAATTCTTTTCATGGTTGTTGAGGACATAATCATAGGAAGAGATTCAGAAGATTTGGAAAAATATGGCAAAAGAGGTTGTGTATCTTTAGGAAGGCATATAGTTGGAAAGGGCTATGATTATCATTTAACTAATCCAATTCTAATGGATATTTTAAGACCTCATGTAATTTTAGTGCTAGGTAAAAGAGGTAGTGGCAAAAGCTGGACTGGTGGAGTAATGGCAGAAGAAATTATGAAACTTCCTGAAGAAATAAAACAAAACTTAGCGTGTTTAATGGTAGATACTATGGGCATATTTTGGTCAATGAAAAATCCAAATGATCAAGATGTCTTGCTTTTAGCAGAATGGGGTTTAAAACCAGAAGGATTTCCTATAAGGATTATTGTTCCCATAGGGCTGACGGATTTCTACGATAAGGCTGGAATAAGTTATGATGGCACATTTTCAATAAAACCTTCCACGCTTTCTGTAGGTGATTGGGCTTTAACATTTGATATAAATCTTCTTGAACCTTTAGGAATCTTGCTGGAAAGAGTGACAAAAAGATTAAAGGGAAGAGATTATTCTATAAGAGATATTGTAAGTGAAATAGAAGCTGATAAAAGGTCAGACGAAAAAGAAAAATTAGCTCTAGAAAATAGATTTCTTTCAGCAGAAGGTTGGGGTATTTTTTCCACTCAAGCAATTCAAATAGAAGAATTTTTAAAGCCAGGAGTAGCAACTGTTTTAGATGTTTCTTTGCAAGAATGGAATATCAGAAATTTAATGTTGGGAATACTGCTTAGAGAAGTTTATCAAGCAAGAATGGCCGCAAGAAGGGAAGAAGAATTAGCTATTATGGGAGAGGAATTTGTTAAAAAAATCCCTATGACATGGATAATTATGGACGAAGCTGAAAATTTTATTCCTGCCAAAAAGGAAACAGCAGCTTCTCATGATATTTTAACTTTACTAAGACAAGGCAGACAACCTGGCATTAGCCTAGTCTTAATAACCCAAAGACCTAACAAAATTCATGAAGATACGATTGCCCAGGCTGATCTAGTTATTTCTCATAGGCTAACTGCTAAACCAGACTTAGAAGCTTTGTCTGCTATAATGCAAACTTACCTTTTGTTCGATATTAAAAAATCAATTGGAGAACTGCCAAAGTCTAAGGGATCTGCATTAATATTGGATGATAATTCTGAAAGACTTTTTAATATTCAAGTCCGCCCACGTCAATCATGGCACGCAGGTGGCAGTCCTGTTGCTTTGAAGGAAAAAGCTACTTAATATATTTTTTAATAAATTTATTAACTTTTTCTGATTTGTAAACAAAAATAAACCAAACTAAAAACGCTCCTAAAAGGTATCTTATATAAAATAAGGGAATTTCTACTCCTATGTTTATCCAGTGTAAAATCCAAAAAGCATACTGGCTGTTAAACTTTTGAATTCCATAATAAGGGTTTATTACAAACCAGAAAAAATCTTCTAAAACAACTCCTAACAAATATCCTGTCGTCAAAGTTCCAAACAATTTAATTTCAGGTTTAATTATCAATGTCATTAGCAAGAATAAAAGAATGGTCACAAAAAATATGTAAAAGTCTGCATTTAAACCAAATAATGTTCTTATTCCAAATACACCGCCTATCGGACCTTCCATTGCAGCAGCCCAAAATGAAATTGAGATAAAAGCTAAAATTTCTATTAGAAAAATTAACTTATAGTTCATAGATTAACCCATTAAAATAAGAGCTAAAATTGTTGTAATTACTGCAAAAACAGCTGCAATAAAAAGGTCTATCCTGTTGGTTAAAACATGTGAAATGCTCATATTCCAAGTCCAATCACTTCTTCCCCAATTCCAGGCAACATTATCTATTGCTCCATAAAAAATGTAAAGTATAAACAACGTTAAAAACAGAAAAACCTTTCCTAATTTTTCTTTTGAACCTATAAAACCTCCTATTCCGCCAAATATTGTCCCAACAATAATTAAGTCTAAATTTGAAACCCAAGGGAAATTAACATCAATAAATTCTACCACCGGAGATAAGAATTCAGACGTAGAAACCTTTAATGGTACTCCTGCAATAGACGGCATGTAAATCATTAATGTTCCACCTAAAATACCTCCTGCTAATCCAGCTAAAAGACCACTAGTAAAACCTTCATGAGATTTTGATTTATGACCTGCGTAAATTCCAGCTGCTAAAGCTGCTAATATTGCTGCCCAGGTTGTAAGCAAAGGAACAAAAAAACCTATTAAAACAGACCAAACCATGTAAATTACTGCTGCATATGCGATTTTTTTAAAATCCATAATATTCTTTAAAAGTTTGTAGAATAAATATTTATGTGATAAAATGGATTATGTTTCTCATCCTTTGATTCAGCCAATGTCTATTCAATCAAGAGAGTATCAAACAGCTGTAGTTAAAACTGCCTCAAAGAAGAATTGCTTAGTAGTAGTATCTACAGGTTTAGGCAAAACTTTAATATCTGTCTTGGTAACAGCCGAACGCTTACAGCAATTTCCTGAAACTAAGGCTATGGTACTTAGTCCAACCAGACCTTTATGTGCGCAAATCCAAAAGGTTTTTCAGGACACATTTAACATTGATTCTGATAAAATGGTTTTAATAACAGGAAGGATAAGACCAGAAGATAGGGAATATCTTTACAAGCAAAGTAAGATAATCGTTTCAACGCCACAGTGCATTGCCAATGATTTAAAAAATAACATAATTAATTTAACTGATTTTTCAATAATAACTTTTGATGAAGCCCAACATTCTATTGGAAATTATTCTTATACGCATATAGCTAAAAAATACATAGAACAATGCAGCAATCCTTTGATTCTTGGTCTAACAGCATCTCCAGGCGGAACTGAAGAAAAAATAAAAGAAATATGTAAGAATTTATTCATAGAGGCAGTTGAAATAAGAACAGAAACAGACGAGGATGTAAAATCTTATGTAAAAGAAATAAAAACAGAAGTTGTTAAAGTTGAATTACCAGAAAATTTAAAAAGTGCTCAGGAGTTTTTAAAGATCGCATTGAAAAGAAGATTAGAAAAATTAAAGAAGTTTAATATTTATATAAAAACAAAAAGAGAGCTTTTAGAAGCACAGAAAAAAGCCAGCAGACAGTTGGCAACTGAAAGAAAACCTATTTTATTTTATTTAATATCCTTAATTGTTGAATCTATAAAAATATGGCATGCTTTAGAAATGCTAGAAACTCAAAGCATAAAGGCAGTTAAAACTTATTTGGATAAAGTTAAATTAAAGAAAACAAAGTCAGACAAAGTGATTTTAAATGACCCTGATTTTTTAAAAGCTCTAAAGATAATAGAGTCTGCTGAGGAACATCCAAAGATTGAAAAGTTAAAGGAAGTCATTAAAAATGAAATAGAGACGAATAAAAACATTTCAATAATTGTTTTTTCTCATTTTAGAGACAATATATTTAATTTGCAAAATCTTTTAGAACAGGTTTGCAGACCTGTGATTCTAATAGGGCAAGGAGGAGAGAAAGGATTAACGCAAAAAGAACAGATTGATGTAATAAAAGATTTTAATGCAGGCTATTTTAACTGCCTAATCACTTCACCTATTGGCGAGGAGGGCTTACATATTCCGTCAGCAGATACTGCAATATTTTATGATTCCGTACCATCAGAAATAAGAACAATTCAAAGGAGAGGAAGGGTTGGTAGAACTAAAGTTGGAAAAATAATATTTCTATTAACCAAGAACACTCGAGACGAAGGCTATTACTGGTCTTCTTACAGAAAAGAAAGGAAAATGAAAGAGATTTTAAGAGAAATGCAAAAGAAAAATCAGCATAACTTAAGTGATTTTAGTTAATTGCTCAGTTCGAGGTTCAGATATCTTTGAGAACCGCCGAAGCGGTGCGCTGAGTTCTAGTCCGAAGACCTGAATCTGTTATCTGTAACTTCCTCCTGAGCAATAATTTAATTTATAAATTTCATCTATTTAAATATTAACTAATGAGTGAAGTTCTTATTTTTGTTGATATAAGAGAATCTTCGATATTAGAATACTTTAAGCAATATGATTGTATTGTTCAGAAGAAGATGCTTCTTTACGGAGACTTTATCTGCTCGGATAGAGTCTGCATTGAAAAGAAAACTGTTAAGGATTTTATTCAAAGCATAATTGATAAAAGACTTTTCCAGCAATTAAAGGCTATGAAAGATAACTTTGAAAAACCTATTCTAATCATAGAAGGTGAAGAGTCCTTATACGGCTATTTGCAACCAAATATTATTCGCGGTGCTTTAGCTGCTGTAACTGTTGATTTAGCTATCCCTATCATATGGACAAGAGACTTGGCAGACACTGCCGGTCTGATTTACTGGATTGCAAAAAGAGAACAGATAGACGAAAAGCGGGAAGTTGTTCTAAGGAATAAGAGAGTTCCTGAAACATTGAAAGAGCAGCAAGAATATTTAATTTCAAGTTTGCCTGACGTTTCTTCAGTAAGAGCCAAAGCTTTGTTGGAGTATTTTAAATCTCCTGAAAATGTCTTTAAAGCTTCAGTTGAAGAATTACAAGAAGTAAATGGTATAGGAAAAAAAATTGCTGAAAAAATTAAAAAAGTTATAGAGAATCAACATTAGACAAAATCATTTTCATCCTATCTTCAACAGGCATAACTGGCACATCTATAATTTCATATCCTAAGTCTGCATAAGCTTTCCTTAAAAGAATTTGCAATTTATTTGCTTTTTCATTATCTTCGATTCTTGCATAATCCTTTACAAAGGGAAGTTGCTCTAACAGAAATATTTTTCTATATTTCAATTCTTTACAGAGCTTTATTACTTCCTCAGTATTAAAACCATAGAGTTGAAAATATGCTATTGTATCAGGAATTCCTCTATCAAAAAATGTTATTTTGTTTTTATCTAATTTCTTTTCTGTTTCTATTTTAATTTCTAAAACTTTTATTTGGAATTCTATTTCGTTCTTTCTTATTTCTTCTAATGTTTTACCTTTTTTTGTTTCTTCGTCTATTAAAACCCTTGCAGCTTCTGGGACAGTCTGACATCCCATCTTTGCTAAGGAATTAAGAATAGTAGTTTTACCTGAAGAAGGAGAACCTGTTATTACATACCATTTTGGGTTCATATCAACAATAAATATTTAGTTTGTTTAAATAAATTTAAATGACAAAACCTTTAATTGTTGGAGTTGATATAGGAGTTACAACAGGCTTAGCTATATATGACTTAAACAGAAATCTCCTTCATGTAGGAAGCAAAAGAAACATCTCAATCGATAATGTTATTAGAGAAATTAGTTTTTATGGAAAACCATTAATAATTGCTACAGATAAGAAAAGAACACCTCAGCCTATAAACAAGATAGCAGCCTCTTTTAACTGCAAGGTTTTTAGCCCAGATCACGACTTAACAATAGAAGAAAAGGAAGAGATTATAAGGATTCCAATAAAAGATATTCATGAAAAAGATGCTTTGGCTGCAGCTACCTATGCTTACAAGCATTTTGCTCCTCAGTTTAACAATATCGATAGGAATTTAGATTCTTTAGGTTTAAGCCAATATAGAGATAAGGTTAAGGAATTGATAATAAACAAAGAAGCAAAAAATATTGCTGAGGCAATTGAAAAGATAAAGCCTAAGGAAGAAAAAGTGGAAAAAGCTCCAGAGGTTGTAAAAGAAGTTTATTTGAATTGGAGAGAAAAAACAAAGGAACTAGAAAATAAATTAAAAGAAGAAGAGAGAAGATGTGAAATTCTAAAGACTTATTCTGAAAAAATTGAAGATAAATTAAAGGATTTAGAAAGGCAGAAACAAGAATACTTAGAGGAGGAAATCAAGAAAAATGAAGAAGCAAGAAAAAAGGTTATAAAAGAAAAAGAAATAAAATCTAGAGATATTCTCATAAAGCAGTTGCAGTTTGAGCTTGCTAAACAAAGGAATTTTAAGAATGTTTTTGAAGAGCAATTAAGAATTCAAGAAGAAATTAAAAACATAGAGAATGAAAATTTAATACCTGTTATAATAATTCCTAGTTTTTCAAAGGAAAATATTTTAAATGTAAACAGAAGATTTAAAATTGAAAACAAGATTGTTTGGATTAAGAGCTTTACTTTTTCAAGAAAGGCTTCTAGCGTTTTAATGTCCTTAAGACCGAAGATTGTTATCGGAGAATTAGACAAAGAAATTAAGGATATCTTAGAAAAAAGAGGCATAATAACTGTTGATAGCATAGTGCCAGAAGAAAGAAAGTATTATGCTGCTGTTTCTCCTGAAAAAATAGAAAACGAAATTAAGCAAATTGAGAGAAAGAACTTTTTTAACTGGTTAGATGAATATAGAAAAAGAACTAATTAGTTTTTATTTCATTATTCTCTTTAATTTCTTTTTGTTTTTTCTTCTTCATTCTTCTTGATAAGAATTCCCATCTTTTCTTAAAGAAACCAAATTTTAAAGTAGGCATTGTTGGAACCATTGACTTTACTTTTTCTATTCTGGAAGATTCTTTTAATTTGTCTTTCCCTTCTTCTTTTATTGCTTTAGCTATTTGAGAAACTTTTTGTTTTGTGGCCTCGTAACCGTCTTCTATTTCAAATGCTGTTCCAATCTGTATTCCGTCAGCTCCTGCCTTTATTATATCCCTTGCTTGCTTAGGAGTTCTGCACCCTCCTGCATAAAAATAAGGAACTGTCAACTGAGATTTAATAGCAGAAATCATCTCAGTTGATGCGATTGTATTAGCACCTGATCCACAGTCTGTTACAATAAGCCTTGCTCCTAGATATTCTCCTGCCAAGGCAGTTGCAGCTGCCAAATCAGGCCTGTTTCTAGGAATTAAATTTGCATTGGATATCCACCCCACAGCTCTGCCAGGCTCAATAACTATGTAAGCAGTGGATATAGGCTCTAGACCAAGTCTTTTAACAATAGGCGCTCCCTGTATTTGAGCAGTAGAAAGCCAGTAAACATCCCTTGAATTTAACAAATACATAAAGTAAATAGCATCAGCATAATGAGTAGCAGTTCCAACGCTTCCTGGAAATATAACTATTGGTATATCTACGTTTTCTCTTATAAGCTTGGTAGTCTTGTCAAGTATCATTCCCTGCGCTCCAATTGATCCGCCGACTAGAATGACGTCTGCTCCACCTTCATAAGCAGCTCTTGCAACGTTAGCTCCTTTTTCAAAAGGTTGTTTGTCTGGATCAATTAACGTTAGTAATAAGGCACCATCATCTTCAAGTTTGTTGTGAATATACCTTTCTACTTTACCAATTTTCATATAAATTACTTCTATGCGTTATTTATTTAAGCTTTTTAGGGCAAAGCAATTTATTTAAAACCTACTTATTATATATCTATGCCTTTTATTGCGACAACTAAAGATAGCCTAACCATAAAGGATGTAGGAGGAAAGGGTTTTAATTTAATAAAGCTAACCAATGCTGGTTTTCCTGTTCCTGAGGCTTTCTTTATAACAACCAAGGCTTACGAGGCTTTTGTGGAAGAGAATGAGCTTAAGGAAGAGATACTTGACATAATTAAAAAAATTAATTATGATGATGTGAATTCTTTGAATAAAGCTTCTGAAGAAATAAAAAAGCTGATTATTGAAGCTAAAATGTCTGATAAAATAAGAGAAGAAATCATAGATAATTATAAGAAACTTTATGGAGCGCCTGCCCTAAATCTAGACTTTGTAAGACCTATGGACATGCCTTTTGTTGCAGTAAGAAGCTCTGGAATAATGGAAGATATAGAGAAAGCATCATCTGCTGGTCAGTACGAAACCTTCCTCAATATAAAAGGCGAGGAAAATTTGATAAAAGCAGTCCAAAAATGCTGGGCTTCCCTTTATACACCGAGGGTAATTTACTATAGACATAAAAACAATCAGTCACAAGACACTTCTCTTTGCGTCATCATTCAAAGAATGGTAAATTCTGAAGGCAGTGGAGTAGTATTTACCATTGATCCAACAAATCCGAAGCAAGGTGCTAATAAAATAATTATAGAGGCTTGCTGGGGTTTAGGAGAAACCCTGGTTCAAGGAAGAATTGAACCTGATAGATACATAGTTGATAAGAATACTGGAGAAATTTTGGAAAAAATAATTGGAAATAAAAAAACAGAGATGGTAAGAGATCCAATGTACGGTATAACAGTCGAAAGAAATGTTTTAAAAGATAAAATGAATGTCCAAGTCTTAAGTGATTTGGAAATAGTTGCTTTGGCAGCTTACTGTAAGAAAATAGAGCAGTATTATAATTTTCCTGAAGATATTGAGTGGGCAATTGAAAGAGGAAAAATTTATATTGTTCAGACAAGAGCTGTTACAACCTTGGAAGAGAAAAAAACAGAAGCAGTTAAAGGAATTTCTATTTTAGAAGGTTATGGCGCTTCACCCGGAGTTGCTAGTGGTGTTGTAAAAATTATTCGTGATGTTAATGAAATATGGAAAATTGAGAAAGGAGACGTCCTTGTAACAAAAATGACAAATCCTGATTTCGTTATAGCAATGGAAAAATCTGCTGCTATAGTTACTGACGAAGGTGGTACGACTTGTCATGCAGCTATTGTTTCGAGGGAATTAGGAACACCTTGTATTGTTGGAACAAAAAAAGCTACTGAAGTTTTGAAGGAAGGAATGAAAATTACAGTTGATGCAACTCATGGCAAAGTATATCCCGGAGAAATAAAAATAGAAGAAGAAAAAGCAGAGGAAATTGAAATAAAAACAAAAGTTCAAGTCAAGGTTAACCTTGCCTTCCCAGAAACTGCTGAAAAAGCGAAGCATGCTGACGGTGTAGGTTTGTTGAGATTAGAGCATATGTTAACAAAAGCTGGTATGCATCCTATAGAATATATAAGACAAGATAAGCAAGAGGAATTAACAAAAATAATTGTTGATGGTGTTGGAAAGGTTGCAAAGGCTTTTTATCCAAAACCAGTTTGGGTCAGGTCCTTAGATGCTAGGACAGATGAATTTAGAGGTATGAAAGGTGGTGAGAATGAACCAAAGGAAGATAACCCAATGCTTGGTTGGCATGGAATAAGAAGAAGCTTGGATGAACCTGAAATCTTAAAATGTGAGCTAAAAGCATTAAAGCAATTGCATGAAATGGGTTTTGATAACGTTGTTTGGGAATTACCCTTCATTATAAATGTTTCTGAGTTAAGAAAAGCAAAAGAAATTGCTAAAGAGATTGGAGTAACAGACAAGTTTGGTATAATGGTAGAAGTTCCTGCGTGCGCTTTGACAATAGAAGAATTCTGCAAGGAAGGTATTGTCTTCGCATCTTTCGGAAGCAATGATTTGACCCAAACAACTCTAGGCTTGGACAGAAACAATGAAAGACTGATAAGCCTTTTTGATGAAATGCACCCAGCTATGCAATTCTTATTCAAACATGTTATTGAAATCTGCAAGAAATACAAAGTTGAATCTTCCATATGTGGCGAGTTGCCTAGCAACAGACAGGATTCTGTTGAGTTCTTGGTGAAAGCTGGAATAGATTCGTTGTCTGTCAACCTAGATGCTATAGAGAAAGTTAAAGAATGGGCATCTGAAACAGAAGGCAGTTAAAGTTTTCTATCCTATTTCTGTTATGGTTGTAGATAGAGGTAGTAATCTAATTAAAGACGTAAATAGAAACTGGAGAACAGTTTGCGAGAAACTTGGCGATAGATTCCCACCGCCTTATATTTGGGATGGAAATTATATCGATAGGGCTTATGTTGCATTAGGAATAGAAGTTTTTGATACTCCTGTACCACTTATCAACATTAATAACATTGAGCCTGATGAAGGAACAGAAAATTATAGAAGCTTAAAGATGCTCAGTCATAAAACAATGTCTTTATTTTTAGGAGGCATAACTATACCTTTAACAGAATATGATATTAAAAATTTAACATATGTGGAATATAGAATGTCCCTTGCAGAATCTCATCCTTTTTATTCAGCTCATTTCTTTCTTAGGGATGAAGATACATTTTATCATTCACATAGAATTTTATCAGATGCCATCACTCATGGAATTATGAATGACCCAAGAAATGATACAGAAAGAGATGTAATACCATTATTAAAAAAACACGACCCAATTAAAGAGCCTATAGAATTAACTCGAACCCTTTTATTAGTAGAATCGCAAAGACCTAAAAGTAGATTTTCAAATAAAAATTCAGATAGATTTTTGAGAAAAATTGAAGAGTACTCAAAGCTCATTAAAAATGGTGTGAGAACTAGAAGAAAGAACTTTGACGGAAGCTGGTCTGATGTAAATTTTAGTTCACCATCTTGATTTTTCAGCTTTTCTTGTTGCCAAAGATGCTAAGCAAAACACCTATTGTCATAAACATCTACGGTGATAAAGTAGCTTTTCTTACAGACGATGCAGAAAAGCAATCCTATTTGACTATACTGATAGAAGATAAGAATCTAAGTGAAGACTTTAGAAAATATTTTTATGCTATTTGGAGCATCTCTAAAAACATTTAAAGTTAAACTTTTTAAACCTTCAAACCTCTATTTAATTAGTACTTAGAACTTGATATTAATCTTGTTCTGGTGATTTAATGAAATTTAGTGAAATGAAAATAAGTTATGATGTATCAAAAGCCTTAGAAGAAATGAAATTACAAGAAGCATTTCCTATACAAGAATCAGCAATTCCTCCAATAATGGAAGGAAAGGATGTGATAGGAAAAGCAGAATCAGGCTCTGGAAAGACTTTAGCTTTCGCAATTCCAATAGTAGAAAAAATAAAATACCCGAAAAATATACAAGCTTTGATTCTCACCCCAACAAGAGAATTAGCAGAACAGGTTTGCAGAGAAATACAGAAAGTAGGAAAATATATGAAAGCAAGAACTATGGCAGTTTACGGCGGCAAATCAATAGAAATGCAAGCTAGAGCGTTCAATCAAGTTAATGTAGTTGTTGCTACACCAGGCAGACTAATGGATCACATTAGAAGAAACAATATTGATTTAAGACATATAAACACTCTGGTTTTAGATGAAGCTGATAAAATGCTTGATATGGGTTTCATAGACGATATAAAATTCATCTTAAGATATGTACCAAAAGAAAGGCAGACTCTTTTATTTTCTTCCACATTTTCGGATGAAATAAAAAGAATAATCAGCAACTATATGAAAAATCCTATTCTCATAGAGCTTAACAAAGAAAAACCTTCTGTAAAAGCAATAAAACAATTAGCATACATAGTAAAAGAGAATGAGAAGCAACGTTGCCTAAATCACATCTTAAATCATGAAAAACCTGAATTAGCATTGATATTCTGCTCAACAAAAATCAAGTCTGACAGACTGCATAGAGAAATGAGCAGATTCTACAACATAGGGGTCATTCATGGTGACTTAAGCCAAAACCAAAGGGAAAGAGTCTTGTCAGATTTCAAAAATAGAAGAATAATATATTTGATTGCTACTGATGTTGCTGCAAGAGGAATAGATGTAAAAAATATTTCTCATGTCATAAACTATGATATGCCAAATGATATCGAGACTTACATTCATAGGATAGGCAGGACAGCTAGGGCAGGAGCTTCAGGAAAATCAATAACATTTACAACACCAGAAGAAATACCTGATTTGCTAAGAATTGAAAATTTTGTAAAGGTTAAAATAGAAAAACAAAAGTATGTGAACAATGAATTTCTTGCAGTTAGCCCAGATGAAATTTCAATTAGAAGTGCGATAATTCCTAAATGGAACAGACGAGAAAGATTTAGAGGTGGATTTAGAGGTAGAGTTAATAGAGGATTTACTCATAGAAAGTTTAAACGCAGAAGATACAGATGAATTTTGATATGGTATTTATTCATAAAAATATCAAGCTTATCATTCGTATCCTAATGCTTCTACTGGTTCTAAACTAGCTGCCCTTCTTGCAGGTAATAAACCTGATATTGCACCAATAAAAACAGAAAATCCCATTGCAAACAAAACTAATTCAGGCGTAATAACTGTAATTGATGTGCCTCCTCTCATTCCAGCTCCTATCAATCTAACTCCTAGTTCAGAAATTATACCAGAGGCAATGAAACCTGAGAAAATTCCTAACAATCCTCCTATAAAGCCCATTATTGCAGATTCTGTTATAAAAAGTTTCATAATCTCAGAATTTGTGGTTCCTAATGCCTTCAAAACTCCAATCTGTCTTGTCCTTTCCATAACAGACATAAACATAGTGTTTGCTATTCCTATAGCACCTACAAGCAGAGATATTGCAGCTATGCCTGTAAGGAACAAGTTCATTGTATCCATTACACTTGAAATTGTTTCTTGCATTGCTTGAGCAGATGTAATACTAAAATCCCTTGTACTTTCTGTGACATGCCTTAGAATCAATAGTTTTTCTTCAATGGCATTTGAAGTCTCATTAACTGAGTTCGGATCTGTTACTTTAACTTGTATGGATGAGAATTGATTTGTACCCATATCTTCAACAACAGTTCTTGCTG
>Ga0315282_10000294_pt1 | contig 98663 bp, 76 predicted proteins | sample YL17G07_20_MG_FD_203693 | JGI IMG/M metagenome (GOLD analysis project Ga0315282, IMG submission 203693) | Sediment microbial communities from Yellowstone Lake, YNP, Wyoming, USA - YL17G07_20 | ecosystem: Environmental > Aquatic > Freshwater > Lake > Sediment | place: USA: Wyoming | collected...
GCAGGACCAGGCCCGGGTGGCCCTCGTACCACATCTGCCACTTGCCAGTCGCCGGGTCATACTGCACGTCCGGCGAAAACAGTTGTACCAGCGTTCCCTCCCACGGACGGTCTGCCACCAGGATCGGATTCGCGGGATGCTTCACGGGCCGGGGCTGAAGAATGCGCAGAAACGTGGTGTCCTGCACGAGTCCCTGCGCGTTGAACCATGACTGCAAACGGCTGCCTACGTCGGGGAAGGCGGTGCTCATATCAACGGGCTCCTATTGCCTGACGGTGATGCGCCGGACTTCGGCAGACTTACAAGGACGGCCGTCCGGGCCGGTGTGTTTGAAATCGGTGTAGACGAGCAACGCTTCCTCGCCGCCCAGCGCCAGGAGGTTGGTGTAGCCGCAGGTGTGGGCCAGATTCGCTGTCGTTTCGGCTTCGATTACCGGCACCGGATCGGTCCAATTCCGTCCGCTGTCCGCGGAGGCTGCAACCCACACGCCGGGGCGGCCAAAGGCCAGCAGCAACGCACCGTTGCCCAAGCGCACAAGGGCCGGGAACACCCCACAACCAAAAAGCGGCCTCGGCAGTTCCCACGTATGGCCGTGGTCTTGGGAATGGCTTATCAGCATCGGGCGCTGTTCCTGATCGGCGCTGCGGATGACGCAGACCAGCTCGCCGTCGGCCGTGTCGGCCAGCATGGGCTCATACACACGGCCGGTGGCGACAACACTCCTTTTTTGGAAGCTCTTGCCATTGTCAGTCGAGACCATGATAAGACAGGCGAAGCCGTCCGGCACGGAGCCGTCGTTACTGAGGCAGTTCGTGCGGTAGTCGGCGTAGAGCAGTTCGCCGTTGTGCCGGATCGGCGCGTGCTCGAACCAGGTGCGCGCGACCTTCGGCTCACCCGCCACTGTCCAACACAGGTGCCCCGCGACGTCGTAGCGGACCTGGTCCGGGGTCCAGGTCGGCTTTGCCGCGGTCCAGCGCCAGGCTGGAAGCCGTGTCAAGTATTCGCGCACCAGGGCCGGGCACTGGTCGACTCGGTGGAAGAGGAACTCATGGTAGGCGAACGCTCTGCCGATCGGCGCTGGCAGATCCACCCCAGCCGCGGCAAGGTCGAGCGCCGCCGTCGCCGCCAGGATCAGGTATTCGCCGTCATATAGCTCAGCGCAGGAGGCGTGGGGACCCAAGCCTGGCAACCCCTGCCCCGCATCCCGCCAAGTGCGGCCTTCGTCAGTAGACACGAAGCGGCGCAAAGGCCGGCCGTAGCCGCCGGTGGCATCGTCAGCATCGTTAACTGTCACCATCAGCTCACCTCCGGGCAGCCGGAACAGGCTGGGAAACTGGAAATAGCCCCAGCGCGTCTCGCTCGGCCGGGAGTGCCCCACCACTACCGGCGTCCCAATCGTTATCCTTTCCTTTTTCCTCCCCTGCTGCATGGTCCTTATCTCTGAATCCAAAGTCTGCCGTTTAGACGACAGTGCTGTTTCGCTTAATAGATGACGGATCACATACAGTACTCTTCGTCCACGCCGCGGCCAGAACGCTGAACGCGATGAAACCAAACGGGCAAATCAAGAGCGCTGTTCGCAGATCGCCTGTCGCTTGGGCTACCTCACCGATAAGGATGGAGAGACCGCCATACAACCCGTACGTGCCGAGGCTCCCCAGGGCAATCGTCCGCCCCAGGTGTGCCGGCATGTGCCGGCCGACCCGCCCTATCAAGACGGGGAATTCCAGCCCATATAGGAGGCTGGCCCCTACGTAGAATCCCGCCGATGCTCCGAAGGACCGGCATACCAGGGCCGCCATAAGCAGGCATCCCCCTCCCAAGCCGGGCGCGATCAGCAGCAGCCGCTCTGCGCGAGCTTCCGGAAGGATGGACAAAAGCGTCCGGCCCAGAAAGTAGGCCAAGGCGTAGCCCGACAGGACCCACCCGGGCGGGAAGAGCGCGTGCGCAAACGATTCCCCGTAGAACGTAGGCGCCCACCGGGCCATGGCCGAATCTGTTCCACCGTGCAGGGCTGCAAGGATAGCGGGTACCAGGCACAGAGTCCAGTGTTGGGTCGCGGGCGCTCCCGCCGGCCTGGCAGCGAAGACAGTCCGACGCCCGAAGAGGAAACATCCTGCAAGCATTGCGGTGCCCGTAACGAAGTAGACGCACCTGAGTACATTCATCGGCCCGGCATCTCCCAGCCGGGCGGACCACGCCGTCAGCAAACCCCCGGCAAACGGGGCCGCGATGACGACGAGGGAGTAGCAGGCGTACTTCGCTGAGAGGACGCGCCGCGGTGATCCCGAGATGAGCGACGGAAGCAGGGTCGAGGCCGCGATGTCGGCCACCACAAAGCCCCCACATGCACCGGCCACCGCCGCCATCAGGTAGAACGGACGGGGCGCAAGCGCCGCCATCATCGAGCAGATGCCGGCTATGCCGATGCAGACACGAAAGATCCGCATGTCGGGCGTCCGCCGCAGGAACAGCAGAAACAAAGCGGCACCTCCCAAACCGCCCCATGCGCCGGAGGAAAGCAAGAGCCCCAGACTTGCTTTGTCTAAGCGGAAATGTAACGCCACCATTGGAGCGAAGACGGACAAGAAGGAATCCGCAACAATAGGGACGGATACAAGCGCGATCATCCCCGCGGCTGTGGCGAACCGTCCGGATACCCGAGCGGGCAAGTCGCCGCTTGCGCAACCAACGGGCATGTTCGTTTCCATGCGCCCCTCGGGGTCCATGTCACCGGCCGAATAATACGTCGGACACATTAGGCTATTCCGGCAGTCCGGGTAGCTCAAGCAAAACAGGACTCAGCGATACGATCCGAGCAGCGCGAGCCAACCGGCAGCACAGTCCTCCCGTGGCTCACGACGTGTCCTTGATTCCAGCGCCAAGGTGCAGTATGTACGCGCAATCGCGGCGTAGCGTGAGCCGCGCAGTTCTTCCGCGTGCAGGGAGCAGGCTCAATGTTCCTCCAATCCTCCGGACAGCAGATGAAGGGCCGGCTGACAGCGTCGGCCCTCTGCATATTCGGGCTCTTGGCAATCTTGCCCTTGAAAGCAGGAGCGGCCCCAATGGTCTACAACGGCTCGTTTGACGAAGTCGGCAATGACGGTGTTCCGGCGGGTTGGCGGGCCTACGGCTCGGCAGAGATCCAACAGCGATTGCAGGTCGCGGACGATCCCCAGCGCGGAAAGGTGGCCCGTCTGACTTGCACCCACTTCGTGCCCGGCGGCTCCGATTCCCACGTCATGATCGCGCAGGTGGACCACGTGGCCGTCCAGCGGGGCCAATGGTACCACCTGAAATTCTGGGCACGCTCGGCGGACATGCAGGGCGCGGCGGTGGCCGTGAGCCTCGTCAATCGCGTCGTCTGGGGGCCGGCGGGCCTCACGGATTCCTTCCTGCCAACCGAAAAATGGCAGCCCTTCGACTTCGTCTTCCGGGCCAGTCAGGATCTCAAGCCCGAGGAGAGCCGGCTCCAGATATGGTTCCACGGCACGGGCAGCCTGTACATGGACGACGTTGAACTCACCACCACCGAGGCTCCCGTGCGCCGCTGGAAGCCCGTCCTGCCAATGGACGGCGTCACCAATGCCCTGCCCAACAGCAGTTTCGAGTGCGGCGGCGCCGGATGGGGAAGTTGGAGCCCCGACACGCGAGGCTGGGGCGCCAACCTCTTCCAACTGTTGGGAGAGCCCGATGAAACGCGGGCGTTCCACGGGAAGTGCTCGTGGAAGGTTTCCCTCTCGCCCAAAACACTGCCGGTCCGGTACTTCGACTACTACCAGCCGGTCGCCGCGCCGCAGCGCGCCGTCCTGATCGGCCATGAGGGCTGGGTCGGTGTGCAGCCCGGCAAGAGCTATGTCTTCTCTGCCTACGTCACGGCCGACCGGGCGGGCCTGCCCATCCGCGCCGTGGTCCAGGAAGCCGAGGGTCGCCAGTATGACGTGCCCGCCGAGGCCGGGACGGACTGGCGCCGCATCGAGGTGAAGTTCACGGCCGAACGCCCGTACGCCTGCGCCTTCGTCGGCCTGGACCTTCGGCAGACCGAGCCGCCCGAAGGGACCATCTGGGTTGACGCGCTGCAGTTCGAGCAGGGCGACGCCGCCTCCGCTTACCAGCCTCGGCAGGCCGTTGAGTCCTTCGTCGCAACAGACAGCCCGACCGGCATCGTCACCGGCCCTGCCGCCGGCATCGGGTGCAGCGTCAGCGCCTGCAATAGCTCCAACGCGGACGCCACAGTGAAGGGAACGCTCACCGTCACGGACTACCTCGACCGCGTCATCAAAGAGGAAGCCTTGAGCCTGCCGGTGCCCGCCGGCCGCACCGTCCGGGCCGAGCGCTCGGTGGCGAAGGGCCTGACCGGGTTCTTCCGCCTGCGCTGGCAGCCCGAAGGCGGCCTTCCCACGTCGGTGCGTGCGGCGGCCATCCAGCCCCCGCGCAAGGGCGACACCGCCTACGGCTTCAACCACGCCTTCCCCTTCCCGTTCCTGATCCGCCTCTCCCAGGAGGCCGGCATGGGATGGTGGCGGGACTGGTCGGTCAAGTGGCAGACCGTCCAGCCGAAGCCGGACGGCTTCGACTTCAGCATCCCGGACGCCCAGATTGACCGCGTCCTCGCCGAGGGCGGGCAGGTCCTCGTCCTCTTGCCCTTCCCCTCGGCCGCCTGGGCGGCCGCGATCAGCGAAGACCAGATGGCCCGCGAGGCGGGCAACAATGCCTCCCTGCGCGAGCGGCTGCCCACGTCGTTCAAGCCTAAGCGGATCGAAGACTTCGCCGCCTACGTGCGGGCGAGCGTCGAGCACTACCGCAACCGGACGAAGGTCTTCGAGATACTGAACGAGCCCCTCTTCACCAACTACGCAGTGCCCGGCCGGTTCAACTACAAGACCTCGGACTATGTTGAACTGCTTCAGGCAGCCTACAAGGCAGCCAAGGCGGCCTGCCCGGACTGCACCGTCATCGGCGGGATCTCCGGCAGCCCGGACATGGCATACCTGTCCCAGTTCATCGAGCAGGGCGGCATGCAGTGGTGCGACGTCCTCAACTACCACGCGTATCCGCACAAGGGCTGGCCGGAGACCTTCGAGGATGGCTTCCGTCAGCGTTGGGAGCAGCTCAAGGCCCTCGGCCAGGCCAAGCCCATCTGGATGACCGAGATCGGCATCTATGGCGATGACGACCCGCCGTCGGAGTCCGCTCGCGTGGGCGACAACGTGATGAGCGACGCCACGAGGCCGAGCGAACTGGCCGCCGCGGCGGACATCGTTCGGTTCGTGACCATTGTGCGCGCCTATGGCGTGGCCAAGATCTTCTACCATGCCGGCACCGCGTCGGCGATGCACGGTTCGAGCGCCGGGAACATCTTCTTCGAGTACGGCGGGCGACCGCGCAAACAATACCCGGCCCAGGCGGCGCTCTCGCAATTGCTCGGCGCGGACGCGCAGTTCGTACGAGCGTGGACCGAGCCCGCCTGGCTGAAAGCCTATGAGTTCCGCTCGAACGGGCGAACCGTGGTCGTGCTCTGGACGCGCTCGACCGACGCGCCATCGCTCGATATTCCGAGCGGTCTGCGGGCGCTCGATCTTATGGGCAACCCCATCAAGGGGAGGCGGGTCGGCGTCACGGATGTCCCCATGTATCTCGTAAGCGACTGAGCGCAACACTTACTTGGCCCCCGGCGCTCGGCCGCGGGGCCTGACGAAGGAGCCGAAGATGAGTGAACTGAAATTGGGTGTGATCGGGCTCGATACCTCGCACGTCGAGGCGTTCATCAAGTTGCTCAACTATGCGGACAACGAGCACCATGTGCCCGGTGCCCGCATTATCGGCGCCTATCCGGGCGGCAGCAAGCTCTGCGCTGTGAGCCGCGACCGTGTCGAGAAGTTTACCGACGCGTACCGCGACGAGCACAAGGTGCGCATATACGACTCCATTGCCGCGCTCGGCAAGGATGTTGACGGCATCCTCTTGCACAGCGTGGACGGGCGCCAGCACCTGGAGCAATTCGAGGCGGTCTCCAAGTTCGGCAAGCCGGTCTTCATTGACAAGCCGCTCGCCTGCTCGTTCAAGGACTCCCGCCGGATCGCAGACTTCGCGACCGAGCGCCGGGTGCCGCTCATGTCGTGCTCGGCCATCCGCTACGGAGCGGGCATTGCGGGCTTGCTCGGCGCGGATGAGCGCGCGGGCTCGGCCGAGGTTTTCGGCCCGATGGCCATCCTGGAAGACTATCCGCCCTACTACTGGTACGGCGTTCACAGCGCGGACGTGCTCTACTCCTACTTCGGGCGCGGCTGCCGCACGGTGCAGGCCGTCCACACGGAAGGCACCGACCTGTTGGTTGGCCTGTGGGAAGATGGGCGGATCGGCACGGTGCGCGGCCTCCGGCAGGGCGCGTGGCAGTTCGGCTGCACCCTGTTCACGAAGACCGGCGCGAAGCACAGCGTGGCCGCCGCCGCGCCGCCGTCCTACGCGATGCTCCTCCAGAAGCTGCTTCCGTTCTTCCAGACCGGGCAGTCGCCGATTGACCTCGAAGAGACTGTGGAGGTCATGGCGTTCCTCGAAGCCGCCGAGACCAGCCTGGCAGAGGACGGCCGCGTCGTCGAGCTGCCGGGCTGAGCCGCGGCACGCGGTCTCAACATAAAACGTGATTGGCCAAGTAGATGGAGGGTGACAATATGCCGCTGACGGCCGGATTCGGACAGTACTACATCACCCCGCCCCTTGGGGTCAAGCTGGCGGGCTATGCCCAGCGCGTGGGCGTGGCCGAGGACGTCCGGGACGAGTTGACGGCCCGCGCGGTGGCCTTCGAATGCGCGCTTGCCCCGGCCATCCTCATCACGGCGGATATCTGCTCGCTCCCCCAGGAGACCTGCGACAAGGTCAAGGAACGGCTGACCGAGCGCGTAGGCGTTACAAGCGACCGCACCTCCGCCGCCGCCACGCATACGCACTCGGGCCCAAACACCTGGCGAGAGAGCACATACCTGCAAGGGCTCGCCGATCTGGTGGCAAGCGCGGGCGAGCTGGCCTGGAAGCGTCGCCGGCCCGCGCGGCTCTCCTACGGCACGACCAAGGCCGAAGGGCTCTGTGTCAACCGCCGCTCCTTCGGCGGGCCGGTGGACGAGGAAGTCATCTTCCTGACCGTCGAGAACGATGACGGCTCTATCCGCGGCATCCTGTTCGCCTTCTCGCTGCACGGCGTCGTGATGGGCCATCCGAACCTCCGCATCTCGGCCGACTACATCGGCGCCGCGCGGCGCGTGATCGAGCAGGCGCTGCCCGGCGTCTCCGTCATGTTCGCGACGGCCCCCTCGGGCGACGCCAACCCGCTCACCCCGTCCGTGCAGCGTCTGCTCGCCGAGCACGGGGCGGCCTGGTACACGGGCGACCCGCTTACGGGCATCTTCGACCGCAGCACGGGCACCTTCGAGGAAGTGGACCTGCTCGGTGGCAAGCTCGGTCGCGCGGTGCTCGGCGCGCTCGACTCGCGGCAGCCGGTCAAGGGCCCGACCGTGCGCACTAAGCGCTGGAGCGTTGACGTGGGCGCCGAGCAGAAGCAGGTCGTCGAGTTGAGCGCCATCGAACTGGGCGACGTGGCGATCGTGGCTTTCCCCGGCGAGCAGTTCGTCCAGACCGGGGCGGAAGTCAAGGAGATGCTTCGCAAGGCGGGGCGGCGCCCGATGGTGATCAGCCACGCCGGGCCGCTGGTCTACACGCCGCCGAAGGCGGAGTATGCGAAGGGGGGCTATGAAATAGTGCTGGCGCGGCGGCGCGGCCTGGCAGAGGACGCGCAAGAGCGCCTGGTGAACAGCATCCGGCGCGAACTGGCGGTCTCTTAGGCACTGCTGCAGATCCCCACCCTGGGCTTCGAGACTGGGCCGAAGCAGCGGGTTCTGCAAGAGTTCCCAAACCGCCGCGCGGGATTCTGTGCCGACTGCATCGCTATGCTGCCGTGTCGTGCCGCAGGCTTCGGGCGTTCGCCCTTCGGCGAACGCTTTACCCTCCTTGCATCCCAGCGCTTGGGTCGGCCCCGGGCGACAAGGAAGCCCGTATATGAATCCCATCAGGAACTCAGCAAAAGCCATAATCATGCGCGATGGGTGCCTCCTTCTCATCCGGAACAGAGACCGGGACGGTGACTGGTACATCCTGCCAGGCGGCGGGCAGAACCATGGAGAATCTCTGCGGGAAGCCCTGCAGCGCGAATGCCAGGAGGAGATCGGGGTGCACGTTCAGATCGGTGACCTCAGGTTGGTCCGTGAGTACATCGGGAGGAACCACGAGTTCGCCGAGCACGACAGCGAGGCACACCAGGTCGAGTTGATGTTCGAATGCCAGATTGATGCCTCCTACAGTCCGGCAAGCGGACAGACTCCAGACATTAGTCAGACAGGAGTCGTGTGGATTCCGTTGTCTGAGCTTCAGAATTGTCGTCTGTATCCAAAGGCACTCTTGCGCATTCTTAGGAACGGAATGCCCGGCCTGACTTGCAGATACTTAGGAGATGTAAACTAACGAGGCGAGCATCGCATCGAAGGAAGCGTGAGCGCTCAGATGGAGAAACAGGCCGCGAGGGACAGAACGCGCAGCGGCCGTCGGCCTCAGTTCTGAGGAGCGGGCAATGGACTTATACGGGAGAGACTTCGCATGGGTCTACAACGAAGTCTGGCACAACTTCAGCGACCGGCTGTGGCCGTTCATTTCTGAGGTGGTTAAAGAGCATGTCCCTGACGCACGGGAGTGGCTGGACTTATGTTGCGGCACCGGCCACCTGCTGAAGATCCTCTCCCGCGAAGGCTACGTAGCAACCGGCCTCGACCAATCCGTTCACATGCTCAAACACGCGAAACGCAACGCACCGGCAGCCCGGCTGGTGCATGCCGATATCCGCGACTTCAACCTCCGTCAAAAGCTCGATGTGATCACGTGCCTCTTCGACAGTGTCAACTACCTGACGCGCAGACATGACCTGGAAAGGGCGTTCAGGAACGCGCGCCGGCACTTGCGCGAGTCAGGGCTGTTCCTGTTCGATGTTGACACCCTCCGCGCATACGCCAACATGCAGTATGCAACCTCAGTCAGGCGCTCGGAGGACCTGGTTACGCTGGTAGAGGGATGGTTCGATGCCAGACGAGCATGCAGGCATACTCTGATCACGGGTTTCATCAAGCGCGGCAAGCTCTACCGGCGCTTCGCGGAAGACCACGTCCAGCGTGGGTATGAGCGGGAGGAAGTGAACGCGCTCCTGGGGAAAGTGGGGTTTGCGTTCCAGTGCTACGACTGCCGGACCCTCCATGGGCCAACACCCGGTACAGACAGGCTTGTGTATGCGTGTAGGTGCAAATAGCCCTTCCTCGCGGTAGGCCAGAGACGCAAGCACCCACATGGACAATCAGCCGTATTACGCGAGCTACGACGACCATTACAGAGCCCTTTACGCGCACGGGATTCCATACTGGTCGGACGGGCCGGACCACTGTAAAGCCAACATTGAGAGAGTCATATCCAGAGTTCATGAGGCCCTGCCATCTCCGGAGGGCGCAATCGTCCTTGAGGTTGGGTGTGGCGAAGGGCACCTGGCTGCGGCTCTGGTAGGACTCGGGATGGTCTACGCGGGCATGGACTTCTCTGCTCACGCTATCGCGAAGGCGCGGGCAAGAGCGTCTGAGCAAAACCTGGACGTCCAGCTCTTCGTGGCGGACATCCTCAACCCATCAGAGGCGGTCACCGGCAGCACCTATGACCTGATCCTGGACCAGGCCTGTCTTAATATGTTCGTCGTTGATGATGACCGTGCAAGGTATCTCGCCGTCGTCCGGAAGCTCCTACGCCCTGAGGCTGCTTTCGTTCTCACGAACCAGCCCCGGGACGAGGGAGCCTATGAAGGAAAGATAGCATCCATTCGGGAATTCGAACAACGGTTTGGCGTGGATCTATCGAAGCCGCAAGAGTGGGAAGCCTGGGACGGTGAGAGGTGGGTGGAGGTCGAGTTGCCGGCCTTCGCGTGCCGCCCTCGAAGCCGACAGGCCTACGTCGAGGAGTTTGAAGCGGCGGGGTTCACGGTCAGGCGCGTTTACGAGTCAGGCTCTGCGAAGCAGTTCCTCGACTTCATCCTTGGGCCGAGGAGAGCGAGTGAGAGAGCCTGAGGGGCGGGCGCCTTTTCGAAGCAAGCAGATCTCCCGTTGGCGCGGAACTCGTTAAGTGGCGGGTCGGGGGGGCAAGCCCGGGGCCTTGCCCCCCGGCGATGCACCGACGCCTGCATTCAGCCCGCCAACTCCCCGCGGCACATGACCCTTTCGGCTCAGTTGCCGGCGACTTCGGTCGTATAGGACGCGTAGATGCCCAAGATGTTCGTCGTGTGCGCGTCTACAGACTTGATCTTGGTAATGCCTCCATCATTGGCGGCAGCCCGGATGGAAGCGTTCCCGAACGAGATCAGGCCCAGGACGTTGATGGCCGTCGCCTGGCCCGTCCTTGGCGTCCCAGGTTCCTGATCCGGCCCCGCGGCGACCGGCGTCGTCGTGACGCTGATCACTGCGGGCAGGCCGGAAGGCCCGTAGGCGAAGGCACATCCTGAGGCCATCAGGCACGCCACCGCGAAACCTGCCAGCATGAAGACAACCGCTGCCCTCTTCATCAGCTCCTCCTCTCCGCAATCAAGGCTCTGACGGAAGCCCGTGGCGCGCCGCCGCGCCGTTTCGGTTCCTTCCCCCTGACTGCTGAATACCCCCAAGCTGCATTGTACCGGCCGAACTATAATATGCAATAGAGGGATTCTCCGCAATTGACGCCCCGGGGGACACCGGCGTATAATCCGGCTGTGGTGTCTGCTACGGTGGCACCGCATCATATGACCGCGGAAGAGGGGGCGCGTGTGTCTGGCACCTTTCGTGCTGCTGGGGATCTTGCGGGGCTGATCCTGCTCTCCGTGCTGATGGTCGGCTGCAACCTCGCGGGCACCCGTTCCATCTCCGGCAGCCGGGCGCTCTATAACGACATGATCTGCAGGACCGGCAGCGAGCAGGCTCTGCAGATGATAGTGCGGATGCGCTATGACGAGCCGTTTACGCTTCTTAACGTAGCCAGCATCACGGCCACGATCAAAACCTCAGCGCGGGCGGGCGCCCAGTTCGGACTCGGGCCGGATGAGAGTTTTGCCGGCAATCTCGTGCCCCTTTGGGCCGAAATGGGGTACGAAGAAGCCCCCACCGTCGTCTACCAGCCGCTGCAAGGAGCTGCGCGCATACGCGAGTTCTGCTCCCCTCTCTCCGTCGAGACGGTGATGCTGCTGGCCCGGGCCCCGCGCTCTGGAGTGCCGATCCTTCCGCTGTTGATCGAGCGCATCAACGATCTGCGCAATCCTGCGGCCGGCACTGACGAGGACAGGGCCGGGTTTGACCGTGCCTTTGCGCTGATCGAGAGCCTGCGGGCGGCAGGGGTCGCGCAGTGGGTTGTCCGAGAGGGTCCTGACGGCGGAATCCAGCTCGTCATTCAGGGCTACAAGCGCGACCACAACGAAGAGGTCCGCGAGTTAATAGAACTCTTGAACCTCAGTGATGTGTCAGCGGACGGCAAAGACATCGTGTTGCCCGTCGGGCAGGCCGTCGGCGTTGGACCCCGCAAGCACATTGACGTGCAGACGCGATCCATCAGCGATCTGCTGAGTCTTGCCGTGGACGGCGTGGACGTGCCGCAGGAGCACCTCGATAGGGGCATAGCTCAAGCGCGCAATCAGAGCGAAGGTTTGCAGGGCTGGATACGGATCCATTGTTCGGCTGACAGGCCGGGCTACGCGCTGGCGGCTATCCAGCACCACGGTTGGTGGTTCTACGTTGACAGCCGAGACGCTGAGAGCAAAGCGGGCTTTGTCCGTCTATTGATGCTCCTGGACATGGCCATTCAGGGCGAGGTCAAGGTCCAGATGGCTCCACTTCTCACGGTTCCCGTCGGCTCACGATAGCGACGCACCCGTGCACGTCTCGGGAGGTGGCGCATAAGAAGTTCTGTCATGGTCCGTGTCGAAGGCAGGGCGGGACCTTTTGCGGACTCCATTGTCAGGAGGGGGCTGATGGGCAACTCAGCAGGTGACAGCGGTCAAGGGCTGGATCTCTCAAGACGTCAGTTCCTTACCTTGGCCGGCAGCGCGGCGGCGGTACCGCTCCTGGGCTCCTCTCTAATTGGGGCCGTCGAGGCACAAGCGCAGGAGGCCAGCGCGCCTGTCAGAGGGCCTGCGCGTGGCCGCCACAACATCTTGTTTGTCTTCACCGACCAGGAGCGTTACTTCCAGAGATGGCCGGACGGGCTTACTCTTCCCGGCCATGAAAGGCTGAAGCGAACAGGCGTCACCTTCACCAACCATTACTGTCCTGCCGCAATGTGCACCTCTTCGAGGTCTGTCCTCCTGACAGGCCTGCAGACGCCTGATACCGGCATGTTCGATAACGCAGACTTGCCGTTTCAGAAGCCGCTCTCGACCGACATTCCCACAATCGGGCACATGCTGCGCAAGGCGGGCTACTACGCCGCGTACAAAGGCAAGTGGCACCTGAACCACGACTTCGACACCAGTCAGCCAGATCACCTTTTCACCAAGGAGATGGAGCCTTACGGTTTCTCCGACTTCGTCTGCCCCGGCGACGTGGTCGGCCACACCCTCGGGGGCTACGAGTTCGACCAATTGATAGGCGGGAGCGCGATAGCGTGGCTGCGTCGCAGGGGCCGACCCCTCAGTGACGAGGGCAATCCGTGGGCGCTCTTTGTGAGCCTGGTCAACCCGCACGACATCATGTACTTCAATACTGACGCTCCCGGGCAACAGGTCCAGGACACGGGGCGGCTGCTGATGCACGCGGCCCGGACGCCGGAACATGAGTTCTTCCGGAAGAGCTGGGACGTCCCCCTGCCCGGCAGCCTGACTCAGCCGGTGGGCGCTCCCGGACGGCCCGGCGCGCACGCGGAATACTTGAAGACGTGGGGCTACGTGCTCGGGGAAATCCCACCGGAGGAGGTGCGCTGGCGGCGCTTTACGGATTTCTACATCAATTCTATTCGGTTGGCCGACCTGCAGATTGCCGGCATCCTCGCGGAATTGGACGCGCTGGGCCTGGCCGAGAACACGATTGTTGTGTTCACCGCGGACCACGGGGAGATGGGCGGCGCCCACGGTCTGCGCGGCAAGGGGCCGTTCGCCTACCAGGAAGCCATCCACCTGCCGTTCTACGTCGTGCACCCCGACGTGAAGGGAAATCAGGAGTGCAGAGCACTGACCGGGCACATAGACATGGTGCCGACCTTGCTCGCGATGGCGGGCGTTGGCTCAGGGAGGATCGGCGAACTCGCCGGGCGGGAACTGGCGGGGAAGGACATAACGTCGCTTCTTTCCGACCCCGGCAGGGCCGACCTGCATGCCCTCAGAGATGCGGTGCTCTATACTTACAGCAGCCTTTCAACTAACGATAGCGACTTCGGCCGAATCCTCGCCGAAGCGAAGGCTACGCGGCGGGACCCGAAAGAGGTCATGCGGGCGAGCGGCTACAAGCCCGACCTGAAGAAGCGCGGCAGCGTCAGAACCGTCTTTGACGGCCGCTATAAGTTCTGTCGTTATTTTGCGCCGACAGAGCGGAACCGGCCTCAAAGCATCGGGGATATCTACCAGCGGAACGACGCCGAACTGTTCGATCTGGAGAAGGACCCGAGCGAGATGACGAATCTGGCGGCCGACAGGAACGCTAACGCCGACCTCGTGCTCGCGATGAGCGGAAAACTTGAGGCGATCATCAAGGCGGAGATCGGAGTGGATGACGGCCGCGAAATGCCCAAAGCCGAGGGCGTTGACTGGTCCGTTGACAGAATGGATTTGTGAAATCGGTTGGGGGTGATCCGGGTCCGTTGTTGCGGCAGCGGTCACCGCTTGAAGACCGCGTACTCGTTTTCCTTGCAGGGGCGGCGCTTCACGCCGCGCTGGGAGCCTGGTGCTTTGCGTGTCGTTGAATAAGCCGGAAGAGGGGAAAACCATGAACCGAATGAGAGCCGTGAATCGAACGTGGAGTGCAGCGGCGCTTCTGGCCGTGCTGCTCCTGGCGGGAGCGCCGGCATATGCCTCGGCGGCGGCCGACCAACCGGCATTCAAACAAGAAGAACTGGAGCAGATGTTCGCGCCGATCGCGCTGTACCCGGACTCGCTGCTGTCACAGGTGCTGATGGCCTCGACCTATCCGCTCGAGGTGGTGCAGGCCGACCGCTGGATCAAGAAGAATGCGGACTTGAAGGGCGATGCCCTCGCCAAGGCACTGGAGGGGCAGAGCTGGGACCCGAGCGTCAAATCGCTGGTCAATTTCCCGCAGGTCTTGACGATGATGAACGAGAACCTTGACGTAACCGTCAAGATAGGCGATGCGTTCATCGGCCAGCAGAAAGAGGTGATGGAGACTGTTCAAAAGCTCCGCGGGAAGGCACAGGAGACGGGAAACCTCAAGACCACGCCGGAGCAAAAGGTAGCCGTGGAGAGGCAGGACAATACACAGGTGATCGTGATCGAGCCCGCCGATCCGCAGGTGGTGTACGTCCCGACATATAGTCCGACGGTCTACTACAGTACCTGGCCCTACCCCGCCTACCCGCCGTACCCGTATTACCCGCCCGGATACGTGGTTCGCCCGGGATTAGCCTTTGCTGCGGGTGTCGGCATCGGCTTTGCCTGGGGCTATGCGTGGGGCCATTGCGACTGGCATGGCGGTGACGTAGACATTGACATTGACCGTCATACCGACATCAACACCCACATTGATCGCGATAAGTACAAGAAGGACCTTCAGAATCGCGATCAAAACGTAAGAGACGGCAAGGGGTCGTTCCAGCACGATCCCTCTCACCGGCAGGGCGTGGCGTATCGAGACCAGAAGACAGCCAGCCAGTTCGGTCGAGCTACGACGGCCGATGCTGCGAAGGCTCGCGAATCGTTTCGCGGTCGGACGCAGACCGGCACGCAAGGCCCCTCGCTGGGCGGTGCGGCCGGCGGCCGAGTTCCTCAGATGCCGACCACGACCGCCCGGCCCAGCGCCTTTGACGGTGTGAATCGCGGCGGAAGCGCCGCCCGCGCTGAGAGCAAGCGGGGTCTTTCCAGCCGATCAACTTCCTCCCGATCCTCTGCTCCTTCACGTTCCGCTGGCACCGCACGGGCCGGCGGCCGGCGATAACTTCTGCACGGAGAAATGACCCATGAATAGGCAGCCCCATTCTTCGATAGGTTCAACCATCCATCCTGCCCGCGTCCGCGCGGTGGGTGCAACGGCTACTCTTGCTCTGGTCGTCCTATTGGCGCAGGGATGCGCCAGTCAGTCCACCTTCGACTCGGCCAACAGAGCCGTGGATTCGCTGGTCGCGGCCGTGCGCGCACAGGACGTTGAGCAGGTTAGACAAGTGCTCGGTCCCCAATGCGATGAGATCCGCTCTTCCGGCGACAAAGTGGCCGACGCGAGCCTGCGGGATAACTTCCTGAAGGCATACGATGAAAAACATCAGCTCGTCGCCAGCACCGATGGCTCTATGACGCTTGTCGTCGGCAAGTCCGACTGGCCGATGCCGATCCCGATCGTCCAGGAGGGCGGGAGGTGGCGATTTGACACCGCGGCCGGAATAGAGGAGATCCTCAATCGCCGCATAGGCCACAATGAGTTATGCGCTATTCAGACCTGCCTCGCCATTCTTGACGCACAGCGCGAGTACGTATCGGCTGACCGTGACGCCAATGGCCTGTGCGAGTACGCGAGCAGATTCTTCAGCGAACCAGGCAAGAAGAACGGGCTCTTCTGGCAGACCGCCCAGGGCGAACCACCAAGCCCTCTTGGCCCGCTTGTCGCGGAGGCCGCCGAGGAAGGTTACAGGGCCAGCCAGCCGTCCAGTGGCTCTGCCCGACCGTATCATGGCTACCTCTTCCGCATTCTGACAGGCCAGGGCCCCGGCGCACCCGGCGGCGCGTTGGATTACATGGTCCGCGGCAAGTTGATCGGCGGTTTCGGTATCATTGCCTGGCCGGCGCAGTACGGCAATTCCGGCATCATGACTTTTGTCATGAATCATGAGGGCATCGTCTATCAGCGCGACTTAGGAGAGGGCACTGCGAAGACGGCGTCGGCCATCGCCGCGTATGATCCGGGCCCGGAATGGACGAAAGTGAGCTTGAACAAATAGATGGCCCCAGCTAACAAGGGAGACAACATGCCCAAGGAGCCGGCAGAGTTCTCGCTGATGCTGGGCGGGCCGCTGTATCAGCTCTACCTGCGCTCGAAGCTGGCCAGGCCGCCGCTCGAACTCCTTCCCAGGCGCATGATCGTCATTCCCCTGATAGCCTGGCTGCCGCTCGCAGCGCTTGCGGTCTTGACCGGCAACGCTGCAAGCGGCGCGAAAGTGCCGTTTCTCCTCGACCTGGAAGTCCACGCCCGCTTCCTGGCGGCAGTCCCGCTCTTGATCTGGGCGGAACTGGTCGTCCATCAGAGGATCGGGTCCCTTGTCCAGCAGTTCCTGAAACGAGACATCATCGCGCCCGAGGATCGGCAGCGATTCGACGGGATTGTAGCCTCCGCCATGGGACTGAGGAATTCCGCCGGCCTGGAAGTGCTGCTGATCGTATTGGCCTTCACCCTCGGTTACTGGCTCTGGAAAGAGCATGTGGCGTTGAGCGCCGCGAGTTGGTACGGCATGCCGGTGGCCGGTCATTATCAACTCACGCTGCCTGGCTACTGGTACGCCTTTGTCAGCCTGCCGATCTTTCGATTCCTCATGTTTCGATGGTACTTCCGCATCTTCATCTGGTACCGATTCCTCTGGCAGGTCTCTGGGCTGCCCCTGCGCCTGAACTCATTACACCCGGACCGTGCGGCCGGTCTGGGCTTTCTTTCTTCCAGCCTGTTTGCATTTGCGCCGGTACTGCTGGCCCACACAGTCACGCTCTCAGGGCTGATTGCCAATCGCATATGGCACGAAGCAGCGAAGCTGCCCGAGTTCAAACTGGAGATCAGTGCGATGATCGCCATTCTCATGGCACTTGTGCTCATCCCGCTCTGCTTCTTCATCATCCATCTTGCAGAGACCAGGCGGCGCGCAACCGCGGAATACGCCATCTTCTCTGGCCGCTACGTGGCCGATTTTCGTCGGAAGTGGACAGAGGGACCCGCCGTGTCATACGAGTCGCTGCTTGGCAGCGCTGATATCCAATCCTTGGCCGACCTGGCGAACAGCTTCGAGGTCGTGCGCCAGACGCGGCTGTTGCCCTTCGGAAAGGACACCGTCCTTCGATTGGCGATCATCATCCTCCTGCCGCTGCTCCCGCTCACACTGACGATGATCCCACTTGAGGAGATGATCAATAGGCTCATCGGCATCCTCTTCTGACCAATAACAGGCTGCCTTCGGTTCACTTTGGATGAGAAGGCGCGGGCCGCGCAGCGCACATCGCAAGTGTTCCTCGTACCCTCCGGCGCCCGTTCGCAGGCCCATTTCTGCCGCTACGGTCACCTCTTGAAGACGGGGTACTCGTCGTCCTTCAGGGCCGGCGGCTCGGCAGCGGCAGGTTCCGGCCGTTTCTGCCGCGCCTTCTGAAACCATGCGCAGGTTCATCTTTTCGCACAAACAGAAGAAATTCTTGCAAAATCGAATCAAATCGGATAAAATGGTTCTGTTTAAAGGAAAAACAGCCCTATATTCAATACAACCCATGGCAATCCCCGAGAGACTCAGGTATGCCCGGGAGCGGTCAGGCCTCACAGGCGCGCAGGTCAAGGACCGGACCCGCATAGGCCAGTCATCCCTGTCCGAGTTCGAAAGCGGCAAGCGCGAACCCAGCCTCAGCCAGCTTCAGGCTTTGGCCAGGGCCTACCGACGGTCCGTTGCCTTCTTCCTGAGTGACCAGCCGATCCCGCGGGAGATGGTCCTGTGGCGCGAGCGACCGGCTGAGTCCGCAGAGGAAGTGGAGGCTCATTTCCTGAGGCTGTGCGAGCAGTACCGCAACCTCGAGGTCTGGTGTAATGAGCGCGCCTCAGGCCGCTTGCCGGACGCCGAGGGAACGGCCGAAGAGTTTGATTACGCGGCAGCACAAGCCCTGGCGATACGGGTGCGAGGCGAACTGCAACTGGGCGACAGGCCGGGCCATGAACTCCTTCGTGTGCTGGAGGAATTGTGCGGCGTAAAGGTGTTCCACCAGGACTTCGAGCCAACCGGCACCGCAGCATCAGCAAAGAGCGAATCATTCGGCGATGCCATATTGCTAAACGCATCCAGCGTTCGCTGGCGGCGCAACTTCGATCTTGCACATGAGCTTTTTCATCTTCTTACATGGCGGATATTCCGTTCGGAGAAGGACGCCTCAAGCTGTGTCGCGTCTCCGAGGGAAGAGAAGCTGGCGACTTGTTTCGCTCACAGCGTGCTCATGCCTGCCGACACCACCCGGGCGGCCATTGACATCCGCGCCAGGGATGGCAAAGTCTCCCTGGAAGCGCTCTTTGACATCGCGCGCCAATTCGATGTCTCGGTCGAAGCGCTGTTATGGAAGATTCACTTCCTCTACAATCGTGGGCCTGAGCAGGAGGACGAGACCAGGAGGGAGGTTGACAGGGCGCGGGCACTTGCCCCGGTCCTTGAAGAGCGCGAGAGGGAGGATACGAAGCCGCCGCTTAGACCAGAACGGTACCGGGCTCTGGCAGTGAAGGCGCTGCGCCGGGGTGAGATATCAATCGGGCGCTTCGCCGAGTACCTCGGCATAAGCAGACAGGCGGCGATGACGTACGTCGAGCAGGAGATCGAGGACGATGAAGAAGTCCCGATTGCTCCTGTTTGACGCCAACGTTGTCATCCTTCTCTTCAGACTGGGCATCTGGGAGCCGGTCGTCGGACGGTGTGAAATCCTGCTGTCGAGAACCGTCGCCGAAACCGAGGCGGACTTCTACGTGACAGACGACGGCGAACGACACGAGATTGATCTGGGTCCTTGCGTTGAGGCCGGTCAGGTCCGTTTGATTGATGTCTCGCCTTCGGAGTTGGCGAGTTTTCGGGGTCAGTTCGACGCCGAATACTTTGAACGGCTGGACGCGGGCGAGACGGAATCCCTGATCTATATTCTCAAAGCGCCAGAGCCCTGCCTGATCTGCTCCGCCGACAAGGTCGTATATCGCGTTCTGGGGAACCTGCGTCGTAGCGAGGCTGGTGTTTCTCTCAAAGAGGTCCTTGCCTCTATCGGTCTCGGGCGCAGCCTTCCCCACGAGTTCAGCAAGGCGTACCGTGAGAAGTGGACTCAGAAGGGGTTCCAAGAAAGCATGTGGGATAGGGGCCTGCGGGACCGAGATAAGGAGTGACTCCCCAGTCAAGAGTACCGGCGTCTGCCCAAGGGGATCCTTTCCGCCCGGCACGTGCTCCATCGGGGGGCAGTGCATCGAGCACTTATCGTACGCCCCATGTTGATACCGGAAGCGCTCGCTGGCTCCCCGGTAGCAAAGACACCTGTCTTGGCTCCGGCCGGTGGTTCCTTCTCATCCTCTTGGTTTCTCGGGGATTGTTCGTGGCGTCTTGACGATCGAGAAGAAAACCAGGAACCTTCTGGCCTGATCTGCCGTATGTGCAGCTGAGCGGGCGTACGTAGAAGGAGTCAGGCTTGGAAGACCTCGACGAGGTGATGCGAGCGATCCGACGCGGCTCTGAGGGGGCCCTGCAGGACCTCATGACCTTGTTTCGCTATCCGCTCGAATCCCTGGCCTTCCAGATATTGAGTGATCGTGCGGCTGCGGAAGACGCCGTTCAGGAGGCAATCTTGAACATTTGGACCCACAGAGACCAGTACGACCCCAGCCGGCGGGCATGGCCCTGGATTGCCAGCATCGTGCGCAACGCTTGCCATGAGCAGTGGAGACGGCGTGGCGGCCGGCGCAATGGCAAAAGGCTGTGTGAAGTCCCTTTGGAGTATGCGGGCTACGTGCACTGCCCTGAGCTTGCTCCGGATGCCCTCTTCGAGGAGAGGGAGCTAACGGGCGCCGTCAAAGAACACATTGCCGAGCTACCAGCGACATGGCGCGAAGTGGTTCACCTCTTTTTCTTCGAGAGCAAGACGGAACAGCAAATAGCAGAACTACTGGGGATCTCCATAGGAACAGTGAAATCGCGGAAGCACCGTGCGCTTCGGCGCATCCGCGAACAGATAGATAATGCATGAGATTAGGCAGAGGAGAAGAGGAGATGGTCACTGCAGAGTCGGCTAACAAGCTGATTGAGTCCGTGGCGGACGCGTCTTCATTCGCCGCCGGACGACGGGTCGAGGCTGAGTTACCGCCCCTCATCTTAGACGCCCCGGTGCCGTACGCCGACAGATTGCGCAAGGCACGTGAGGAAACAGGCCTGACGAGCGGCATCGTGTGGGGAGAGGCCAAGATAGGCGGGACACGTGCCGTCTTGGTTGCGAACGACTGGCGATTCCTTGGAGGTTCCCTGGGAGGAGCGGAAACGAAGGCACTTGCCGCCGCCTTCGAAACGGCCGCAGGGAAGCATCTCCCCGTGATCTGGTTTGCCAGGAGCTCCGGGTCCCGAATGCAAGAGTGCGCACATTCCCTTGTGGCATTGTCGCGAGCGCTTGCCGCCCGGAACGCGTTGGCGGCGAAGCACGTTCCTCTTATAGCGGTAGCCATGGACCCCCTTTTCGGCGGAAGCAACCTGCTTGCCATGCAAAGCGATATCATTCTGGCCGTCGCAGGCGCGCGTATGGGGTACGCGGGGATCAAGGTTGTTGAGATGATGGAGCCGAAGCCGCTGCCCAACCAGTTTCAGACTGCTGAATGGGCCTTCAGAAACGGTCATGTCGACGCGCTGGTCATGGAAGACCTGAAGGGAGTGCTGGCCTATGTGCTGCAACTCCTTTTGCCGGACCAGCCGACCGCGGCAGCCGCTGCAACGGAGCCCGAGTGCGAATTCGCGCAACGTACGGCCTGGGGATGTGTCAAGCTTTCTCGCTCCCCTGACAAGGTGCCCATGCGGGAGCTGCTGGACCAGATGGCTGAGCAGGTCTTCGAACTACGCGGGGATCGCATCTGTGGTGATGATCCCGCCGTTCTCGGGGCGATCGCGCGCATCGGAAACCAGCGATTCGTGGTAATCGGCCATGCTGGAGTGCATGCCATCGAGGATAGGATACGACATAACCTCAATGCCCCCCATCCCTCAGGTCACCGCAAGGCGCTGAGGCTGGTCCGTCTCGCAGAGAGGCTGGGTCTGCCAATCCTCACTATGATCGACACCCCCGGTGCCCATGCGGACGCGCTATCCGAGACCGAAGGCCAGGGCCACGTTCTTGGGCAGCTAATCGGAGCCGTGCTCGAAGCTCAAGTGCCCACAATCGGCGTCATCGTCGGCGAGGGTAGCGGCGCTGCTGCCCTGGCGCTGGCGTCCACGGATCAGCTCGTGATGACTGACGCTTCGTGGTATTCCGTGATTGCTCCCGAGGGGGCTGCGGCAATCCTCTGGCAGAGTCCTGACAAGAAGATAGAAGCGGCCGCTTCCCTCGGACTTGCCCCTTCGGACCTTTTGCAGGCGGGTCTGGTGGATATGGTCGTCCCTTCAAGTCCGAAGAGGGGGGACTTCGCAAGCATACTGCGATATGCGATTCTCAAGTCCCATCAGCGCGCGAAGGAAACTGGCCCCAGTCTGGGAAAGCGGACCAGAGCACAGAAGGCCTGACATGCACTCAAATCCCGACTGCGCGCAATCTCTTGAATTCAGACGGCCAAGTCCTCTGACAGCCAAACAACTTGGCTGGCTCGCTTTATGACCGGTGTGCAGGAGTGATCGGGCCCGCGTCCAGACACTCTTTCCGCACGGCGCACCGGTTAGTGCTTGAAGACGGGGTACTCGTCTTCCTTCAGGGCCGGAGGCGGGCTGCTCGGGGCGGGCTTCCGCGTCTCCTCGGTCTTCGGCGGCTCGGCAGCGGCAGGTTCCGGGGGCTCGGCGCCGACGATGTCAAGCCGGACGTTGTCGAAGTAGTAGTTCCCCTGCTCCCAGTAGGCGTATATCTGGATCTGAAGCCATTCGGGCTTCAGGGGCTTGCCGTCGAGAGTGGTCTGCGACTTCGCGGGATGAAACGTGCGCGCGTAGCGGCGCCACTGGCCGTCACAAGGGTCGAGGAATATAGGGGCCTGGTAAGCGTCGCGTCGGATGGTCTGGTAACCATCGCGGGTTGAGACCGTCTGGTCGAAGAATCCTTTGATGAAGACCTTCGGCGCGCCCTTCGCCTCGGTTCGCGCGTCTATGCTGAAGCGGTAGACGGCGCCCGGTGCGCAGCGGATGTAGTCGCTGCGGTAGTGGACACCATGGAGCCCGGCGACGGTGTCGTAATAAGGCGGGCTGGTCGGAATGCGCGCAGGGGCCGGGGGGATCGGGTCCTGCGGAAGCGACTGCGGGTCCGGGGCCTTGCCCAGCGCCTGCTGGAGGGCAGCCCGGACCTGGTCTTCGCGGGCTTTCCACTGTGAGTCCAAGACGTCGGTATAGACGCGCAGGCAGCGCGCGCCGTCAGTGCCGCCCGATTCCCAGAAAGTGGTGAGGCCGTCAGTCGGCTGCCAACCGTAAGGCCAATAGCGCCCGGCCTCGAAGCTCCCGTTCACAACGAGGTTGCCGGAGAGTGCCTTCATCTGCATGACCTCGGCGGAGCTTTCGTTGTCATACGGGACGCCGTCCGGCGCAAGGAGCTGGGCTTTCTGCTTATCGGTGGTCGTGCGCGGCTCGGCGGCCGGCGCGCACAGCACAACAGCCGAGGTCATCACAAAGCACATTGAGAGTGTAAGAAGGCGCAATGACACACCGGACGTCCCTCCGCGAAGGCCGCGAGTGGAACCTGGAACGATTGCCATCATATCACCTGCTATGCCTGCCGGCGTTCCCGGGGGGCCGGCCTTTCCGTCTATTTCCGTGGGGTACCGGCCTCGGAGAGTGCGCGGAAGTAGCTCTCCACCATCGCCCGATATTGTTCGGGCACCTGTTCATCCTGGGAGGACGCGATCTCGTCGCGGAGCTGCTTCGGCAGCAGCGCACTGCGGTCGCGCCACAATTGCTTCTCCTTCTCTGAAAGCTCTTTCACCTCGCGCAGGTTGGAGAGCACGATGCGCTGCGATCTGGCGAAGGTGTTAACCTCGCCCTTATCGAGCGCGACTTTCTCCTCTTCCATGAGCTGGATGGCGTCGGGCAGCTTGCCGCGCGGGTGCTGGTATTTCTGGAGCCCGTAGTCGAGCCGCTTCGCCTTGTCTATGAGGTCGGCCTGCTGCACGGCCATGCGTTTCAGCCTCTGCTGCAAGGGCGGAGGCACAGGCCCCTGGAAGCCTTCGGCGCCCTGGCCGCTGACCTTGCCGCCGCCGGTGGAGCCGGTCGGGGCTTCGCCGCTTGTATCCTTCACCCAGCCGGCTTCAAAGGGATCTGGCGTGAGGCGGCTGGGCGTCTGCCGGCCGCCCTTCCCCGTGGCCTCTTCAGCGACGAACTGGCCGCTCGACTTGCCCGTCCGTCCTTCGCCGCTGCGGCCGCCGATCTCCTGCGTGTTGGGCAGTCGGTTGCCGGTCACGCCCTTGGCGGACATGTTGCTGATCGGGCCGTCCATCGCGTCCCAACCGGCGCCCAGGTCGAAGCTGTCCATCCAGCCGCTGGTCACGTCATCGAACTGCTGCTGCATGTCCTCTTCTTTCTCAACGAGGTCGCCGATCAGGTCTTGCAGCTCCTTTGGCAGTTCGGCCAGCGGCACCTCGTAGTCCTGTTTCGGCTCTTCCATGGACCAGAGCTGGTTATCCTTGGTCTCCATCAGCCATTTCTCGATGTTCGTCTCGATGCTCTTGGCAAGCTCCAGGCCGCTCTGTTCGTGAGGAACCGCCATCTCGATGGCCTTGCGCTCTGCTTCCTCGGCGGCCCGCTGCATCTCGGCGTAGACTTCGAGGGCCTCTTTCGCCTGCGAGGCCAGGGACTTGTCCTGCGGCGGCAGCTTGCTCAGGTCGGTGGCGGCCTCCTGGAAGAATTTGGTCCACTTCTTCTCGGTGTCCACGATGTCTTGGAGCTTCTTCTTGTCCTCGTCGGTGAAGTCGTCAACGGGCTTTGTGCCCAGTTGGTTGGAGAGTTCGACGACGCGTTTCTGATCCTCAGCGAAGGTGTCGAGGGCTCTGAGCAGCTTCTCGGCGAGCTGCTTTGCGTTCGGCGCTTCTTCCGCCTGTTCCGGCACCTTTTCGCTTCCCGCCTCTTCCTCTTTGAGCATCCGGGCCAGCAGGGCGGCGGGGTTGTCCAGAAGCTGCTGAAGCATGGCAAGGACGGCCGCCTCCTTCTCCGCTGCGGCCTGGCCGCGAGGCTGTATGGCCTCAGAGTCGGGCGCGGCCTGGAACTCCTTGAGGAGGTCAACTGCGCGGCTCACGTGGCCGGCGGCGATGCGGCCGAGGGCTTGCGCGATGTTGGAGGTGTCCTCGCCCGTGTAAGCGGCGACGGCTTCACCGGCGGTCGTATAGATGCCCTCCTCGGCCTTCTGAAGCTCGGTGGCCCGGTCGCGGAAGTCGGTCCAGGCGGCTTGTCGCTGGCGGGCGGCCTGATCCGGAAGGCTCAGGTCGGCGTTGGTTGAGGCTTTGTCCGTTAGGGCGCGCGTCGCGGCGAGGTTGGCCTTCTGCAGTTCAATCAGCTTCCGCACGACGTCGCGGAGGGCCTCGCGGGTGTTCTGAGCGGCGGCGGCCGCTGCGGCGGGATCAACGACGCGGATGTAGTAAGTACGGCTTCGGCCCACGTCTTCCCCCTCGCGCCGGAGGCCGTCGCTGGCCTGCATGTAGTAAGCGACCGCGCTGCCCGCTTTGAGGCCGAACTCCTGCATGCCGAGGACGCAGCCTTCGTGGGCCGCGCGCGTTCCAGGCGGATAGGTCCAATCGCGGAAGCGCTCCCAGTCCGCGCCCGCCTTCCGCTGGATGAACAGGTGCAGATCGCGCAGGGAAAAATCATCCTCGGCCCCCGCGAGCAGAGCGACCTTTGCGTCCGGCGCCACGGCCACGTCCTTCGCGGGCTGCTCGAAGAAGACGCGAGGCGGGCTGTCCGGCACCGCGTCAATCTGCCGGACCTGTGGGAGGTTACAGATGCCGGCTTCATCGGCGATGTTGATAGTGTAGCGCCCGCTGCGGTTGATGGACATCTCTGCACTCAACACAACCTCTCGGGCGGCCCCTCCTTGAGGGGCGAGCGCGATGGCCTCGCTCGCCGGGACATCCTGCCCCGCGACCGGCGAGTACCTAACCTCCACGTTGCCGGCATGCACGGGCCGGTCCGGCTTTACCAGCAGACGGACCCTGGTGCCGATCAGGGCGCGCAGGTCGCCGCCTGCGCCGGTCTCCGTCCGGTCGGGCACGCCGGTGTAAGCCGGGTAGGAATACGTGACGTCCAGAGAGCGCACGGCGGGGCGGCTGCAGACCGTCACCTTGTAGCGGGGCGTAGCCGCGTCGCCCGCCTCTATGCGATATGAGAAGTCTTGCTGGACATTAGAGAAGGCATAAGTGAACGCGTTCCCTTCGAAGGCCATTGTATCGGCGGTGCGGCCGGAGGCACTCTGCACGAAAATGCGCGCTGCTTCGGGCAGGAGGCCGCTGACGCGCGCCTCCACTGCGAGCGCCGCGCCCTGGAGAAGCGACGTGTCCCCCGGGCTGACCTCCAGACGGGTTGCGGTGATGGGCGGGATGTAGCGGGTCGGGTGCACGAAGCGCTGAAAGGCGTTGCCGAGATAGTCCGAGAAGAGCAGGCCGTAGAGCAGCACCGCAGCCACCACGAAGATTCCCCAACGCCCGAACCTCCAGAGGCTGCGCGCGCCGGTCGAGACGGGCACGTCCTGGCCTCTGACTCGCTGGGCCGTCTGCATGATCTGCGAGATCGCCATGTGCCGCGTGACGGGATCGCGGAACTTCTCGCCGGCGAGCAGCACCGAGTTGATGACGGCGTTGTCCAGGTCCGGGAAAGCTCGCTCCAGGTGCGCGGCCACCATCTCGTCCGTCATGCGGCTGAGAAGGGGATGAATGACGAAGCGGGCGAGCATGAACAGGAGCGCGCCGAGCAGTGCGAGCGCGCAGGCGAGCCGGACCGGCCCGGGCAAGTGGAGGAGATTGTCCGCAAGGAAGCCCGCAATCAAGGCCCCGCCCACGACGACGAAGGTCTTCAACAGCCCGCCGAGCGCTTCCAGCACGCGCCAGGCGAGCCGCGAGCGGTCGAGCGCCCGGTAGATGTGCGCCATGGCTTGCTCGCGGTGCTCGATCTCAGAGGCCATTGGCTTGCCCCTTCGTTTTCGTGGGCACGGTTGCACCATTGGGGCGCGCGGCGGGCATCGGCGCTTGCCCGGTCGGGCGCAGCTTGACCTCAAGCTGGATGTCAGCGGACCGGGCAGAGATCAGGTGACCGCCGAGTTCGGGCACAATGACCACTGCGGGCGCCTCGCCGAGGGGCTTGTCGCTCGATGCCCGCTGGACGAACATGCGCTTGTCTATCTGCCACTCCGCGCCGGGCTTATGCATGGCCCAGACTTCGTAGCGACGGACGAACTGGGCCTCGCCCGAGGTGGTGCCGCCGTGGCGCTCCTGGCAGATGAGAGCGAAGAGCCGTTCATCGTTGCCAGCAGCGTAGACGATCTTCTGCGTGTGGAAGAAGTCGCGGAGCTTGTCTATCCATGCCTGCACAGGGGCGGCCTGTTCGGCGGTGAGCCGGCCCGAGCCTTTGTCGCGCTCGCGGCTAAGACACAGGTAGATGGCCCGGTTCGTCACGACAATCAAGTCATACGTTCCCTCAGTGCAGTCGGCGGCGCGGAACTTGCCTGACGCGGGGTTGACGGCCGCTTCCACGGAGAAGAGCTTGTCGCGGTTGACGGCCAGGACCTTCTCGATGCGCTCGCCCTCGGGCAGCAGGAGCGTGCCCTCGATCGTTCCCCGGGCGCCCGCGCCCTGCTGCTTGAAAGTGATCGCCCGCACGTAGAGAAGGTCTTCGAGTTTCTGGCCCACGGTCCCCTCATCCTTGTACCGGAGGATGAAGCGCTGCTGTTTGCCATCGCTCTCGACGGAGAGGGTCTTCGCTATGATGTGGCCTTCGAGCGCGCGGCCATCGTGGAATGCAATGCGGGTCAGGTATTGGCGGACGGGGTAGTGCTCGCCGGTGTAAACCTTATCGTCGAGGCCGCTCTCACGGAACATCCACTTTTCTTCCATGCTCTGGCGCTCGACGGTCGTCTCGAGCTTTGCGATCTCTGACGCGCGGATCGTGTAGCGGCGGGCCAGGGCCTCGTTCTGGATGATGAGGGCATCGTCGGTCATCTGGGCCCGGCCTTCGATGCGGGTGCCGTCGCTCAGCTCGACGGTGGCGGGCAGCCACTCTGCGGCAGCCCCGGAGGCAATGGCGCCGAGCGCAAGCGCCGCGCAGAAGACCTTCGCGATTGTGCCGCTCGTGTGCATCAGCTCGATCCCGGGCGCAGGAATACCCGACTTTGCACAGAACCATTTTACCACGGATCGCAGGCGGGCCGTACCGACCGGGCCGAGACGGCCCGGCTACCCCTGACTAAAGCGAACCGCTCAGTTCAGGCCGCGCCTCTTCCGAAGTATCCATTCCGCCGTCACGCAGGCGAGAAAGGCAGCGAGGAACCACGGCGCGTTCCACAGGCTCATCTCTTTCCGGCGGGCCACAAGGCTGCGGCGCTGCTCGATCTCCTCCGGAATCCGGCCGGCTGTGGCCTGTGTGTGATAGACGCCGCCCGTCTGGCTCGCGATCGAGCGCAGAGTTTGCTCGGCCACGTCCACGCGGTCGAACTCGGATGCGGCCTGCCCGACGATGAACTCGAACTGGGCCGTGCTCAACTGGTCGCCTTCCGGGCGTTCGCCCGTGGCGGGCGCACGCTCGCCCGCGCGCGCCTCCGCCATCGCCTGATACAGCCCGGGGGCGGGCGGTTGCCAGGACAACTGGTACTCCCCGGCGCTCAGGGGCACGGGGTCAAGCTGCACGGTGGCCGCCGTTTCCAGGGCCTCTTTGCCGTCGGGAGCGGTCTTTCTTATGGGAATGGGGTAGTTGATCCTGACCGTGACGGCGGCGCGCTCTTCCGGCTCGCCCCGGCGGTCCCGGATGCGGGCTTTGAGAACGACCGATTCCCCGGGCTCGTACTCGACGCGAGGGGTCCAGGCGGTGACGAGCTGGCCCGGGGCGGTCTCCTCGTCCTTCCTGCCGGCGAGCCAACGGACGGACTGCCGCCAGAAGCGGTAGTAAGGAGAGTCCATGCCTTCGGCCTCGAGTTGGAACTTCCATTTCCAGGTCGTATCGGCGGTGAGCGCCATCACGCGCCCTGCGCCGAAGGGCTGGACGGCGACGACGGGCATCGGCTTCCCCGCGGCGGTCTCCTTCGGATGGACCGCCAGAACGTCAGCGCCTGGCTTGGCGCCTGTCACCCTGTTGGCGCCATCCAGCGTGGGCGGGGCCTGGAGCCTCTCGAAGAGTCCTTCGCAGCCCGCAAAGACGGCATGCGTCCTGCCCTCGGGCGTCAGAAGGGGGACAAATGGTTCGTCGAGGTGGCCGTCGCGCTCGCCGCCCATGGTGACGGGGAGCAAGTCTGCGAGCGCGCTGTCTGCGTATCCACCCGCCCCGAAGGCATGATAGCCTCCGAGCACGAGCAACGCCCCGCCCGCGTTCACGAAGTCCTTCAGGTACTCCAACTGGACGCCGCTGAACTCATCGCGCGCGATGTCGCCGAGGATGACTACGTTGAACTTAGTGTAGTCATCCTTCTGCGAGGGGAGGCCGCGGCTCAGGTCCACACCGGGTTGCACGCCCTGGGCGAGGAAGCGCTTGCCGCTGAGCTTGACGACGCCGGTGACCTCGAGGTTCGGGTCGCTCTCGAGGACTCGGCGTAGGAAGCGGTACTCGCTGCGCACGACGCCCTCTACAATGAGCACGCGTATGTGCGGATCGGTCACCTGCGCAGTGAAGGTGCGGCTGTTGTTCTCCACGACGGTTTCATCGGGAAGGGCGTCGAGGGCGACGCGGAGCCTGCGGATGCCAACCCTGGAGGGGACGAAGGAAAGCTCCTGGTCAAGGGTCCCGTCATCCGCGGGGAACCTGACCGTCTGGACTGCCGGTTCCTGCTCGCCCTCGTAGAGGTGCAGTCGCAGCTCCCGCTCGGCGTCAGTGAACTTTTGCAGGCCCGTGTGGGAGAGGCCCACCTTGATGGTGGCTTTGTTGTTCACGATGAACTGCGGGCTCTGCGGCAGGCGGGCAACGGCGACGTCGTGGAAGCGCCCGCTCTCGCCGACGCGCCCGCCGAGCGCCACCGGGAAGACTGGCACGCCGATCGTGCGGGCAATATCTTCGGGGTTGTCGCCCCGGTTGGAGACGCCGTCACTGAGCAGGATTATGCCTGCCAGGTTCTCGCGATGGACTTCCTTCACCACGTCTCTAAGCGCGTCGCCCACGGCTGTGGCTTTCTGCTCCGGGCGCAGAGCACCGAGGCGTTGCGCGTCGCTCAGCTCCGCAGTCACCGCGCCGAAGCTGAAGAGCCGCACCTTTTGCGTTCGGGCAAGCGCCTGGAGAATCTCCTGCGGCCGGGCGCGCAATGACGCCATGCCCGCTTCCAGGCGCGAGCGGTCGCCCGCGGTGTCCTTGATCCCCATGCTCTCCGAGACGTCCACCAAGACGGCTACGGTGGTTTGCGTGACTTCGGCGCGAGTCAGCCGCAGGACGGGCTGAAGCAGGAAGAGCGCCACGATGAAGACCGCCAGCATGCGGAGACCGGCGAGCAGGAAGAAGCTGCGCGGCGAGAGGGCGCCCTTCTTGCGGCGGTAGAAGACGTACGTCAGGAGGGCCGCGGTCGCAGCCCCGAGCAGCACCAGGAGCGACGGCCAGTCGCCGGTGAATGCTATCTCGTAGTGCCTCATAGGAAACGCCTTAACAGGCGGTTGATAGTTGAGAGTTGGCAGTTGATAGTTGTCAGCCACGTCTCCGAAAGCGAGCCGCACCGACTACCGACTATCAACTACCAACTATCAACTGTCGTTTCGTTAGTCCTTCAGCATGACGTTAGCGACATAGCTCTCCGCCAGGACAAGGAGGATGGCGAGCGCGAACAAGTAGTCCCAGAGCGGCAGGCCTTCGCGTTCGCGACGGACTGCGAGCGCCAGCCGTTCGGGTCCTTCCACAACTTTCGCGGCTGGCGCGCCGAGCATCTTCGCGGCCGTCTCGGGCTCGATCCGCGTGAGGTCGCTCTCACGGGCGTCCATATTGACCGCGAAGAGGCGGGTGTGCTCCTTGTCGCCGATGGAGTAGACCGCGCGATAGATGCCGGGCCGCCCGGTCCCCTCGAATGTGACCTGATTTGCGCCGTTGGCGGGGCTGCTCGACAGAACTGTCAGGGGCTTCTGGTCGGCTTCCCTGGTTCCTGTGAGCGGACCGTAGAACTTGACTCCGACGGGCTGGTCTGACGCTCCCAGGTCGAGCAGGTACGGCATGCCCACGGAGATGCTGTGTATTCCCTGTGCTGAGCGGGCGGCGTAGTAAACCATCTGGTGAAGCATGGGGAGGAAGAAGCGCCGGGCCGGGAGGTTGTTCCAGTCCAGGTCGGCCGTGCTCGTGCAGAGGAGAACGGTGCCGGCGCCTGCCGTCCTTTCGACCACGAGCGGGCCGGCGTCAAGCGCTACCAGCACGGGGCTCTCGCTGCCCTGCTTAAGCGGCCTGATGGAGATGAAGGAACGCACGCGCGCTCCTTCGGTTTGCATCTGGTCGGCAATGCTGCGGAAGACCGGGTGCTGCCGGGCCAGGTCTCGTATCCGGTAACCGGGATCGGATTCAGTGCCTCCGTTCTGATTCACCGTCCCCAACAGGGCCGGAAGAATGATCTCCTGTCCCGCTCCGGCCAGGGCCGTGTTGTATGAAGCCGGATCCACGCGATCTCCGAGGAAGATGATGAGTCCGCCTCCCGCCTGAACGTAGCGCCGCAGATGCTCGGCCATCAGGTCCGACAGACGAGGCACGTTTGCGAGGATGATGCACGCATAGTCTTCGGGCCGGAGCTTGACGAAGTCGCCTTCCGGGACGGTCTTTGTCTGGACGGGGGAGATGACGCGCCCGCCGGCGGCGGGCGTTTGCAGCGCCATCTCCAGGAAGAAAGTCTCGTTCAGGTAAGGCACGGCAGATGGGTCGCCGTTGACCAGCAGCACGGGCAGCTTGTCCTGGACCATAGCGGTGAAGTAGCGGGAGTTGTCCGGGTCCAGTTCGTCGGAGTCGAGACGCGCCTCGCCGCTCACCTCACCGGTCTGTGTGAAAACGTGGCTGAACGAGATTGTGGCCTCAGCGCCTGCGGCGAGGGCCACTTCCCGGTGGTCCACCTTCTCGCCGCCGATGTAAAGGGCCAAGTTCTTCCTGGCATTGGAGCGCCCCGTGTTGCGCACCGCGCAGTACAGCTCGGAAGCCGCGCCGGCCACCTGGACGTTCAGGCCAAACTCGGCCTTCGTAACCGATAGATTCGTGCCGATCTCATGGCCTGCATCCACAAGGAAGACGGGCATGTCCGTCGGGAAGGATGCCTTGAGTTCGTCGAGGGCCGAGGTCCAGCAGAGCTTCTGGAAATCGGTAATGATGTAGAGTTCCTTGCGGGGCGTGTTGCTTTTCGCGAGGCCGGAGAGGGCACGGCGGAGGGCGCCGGCCACCTCAGCCGTTCCGTAGCCGCATTCCATGGCGCTCAGCTCGTCACGTAGCCTGTTCAGGCCGGTCGTGGGTTCCGGCACTTCGCCTTCCGCTGCGGCCGGGGCATCGAATGGGATGACGAGGGCGGCATCGCCGCGCCTCAGGCCGTCCAATACCGCGACGGCTGCCTTCCTGGCGCGGTCGAAGCTCATGGCGCCCTGAGCGACGGCGCGCATCGAACAGGTGTTGTCCAGGAGGATGGCGGCCGTGGTCGGCACGCCGGCGCCTTTGAACGTGGCAGAGCGGACCATCGGCCTGTAGAGAGCGGCGATGAGCGCCGCCAGCAAGAGGATCCTTAAGGCGAGGAGGAGCAACTCCTTCAGCCGATGTCGGCGCGCGACGCGCTGGTCCACCATCTGCAGGAAGCGGAGGGTGCTGAAGGGCACCTGCTTCGCCTTCCTGCGATGCACGAGGTGGATGATGATGGGGATGGCGAGCGCGGCCCAGAGGAGGTGGATCATGGAAGGCAGTTGATAGTTGTGAGTTGAGAGTTAACAGCCATCGGGTAGAGACCGCGAACTGTCAGTGAACCCCTTTCAGTCTTCCGCGAAGGGCGACAGTCGGAGGAGAGCCGCACGAGCACTCAAGCCCTGCGCGCGATATCGCTCCGGGCACAGGCCGAAATGCACACCATCTTAGTATAAGCGGCCGGTTGAGAGCGTTCACCAGAAATCCAGTTGCCGTGGCCGCTGGAAGGAGGCAAGGATAGGCGGACTTTGCCTCTTGGCGGCGCTATCGCGCGTTGCACACGTGACGCATATGGCGAGGCAAGCAGACCGACAACGAAGGGATCGCCATATTCACCTTGCAGAAAGAAGGAATGACATAGAGGCTGCGCCCCAACTGTTTGGCCAGAGTTTTTCAAGGCCATAGGGGATCCATTCAGGCAAATGGTCAATGAGACGGAGTCTTCGAGGGGCGGCCGGAAGTCTGGCAGAAGGTGCTGCGTCGGGGACCGGTCATGAAGGTTTCTTCTGCCGAGAGGGACACAAGAAGGTGCTTGCATGTCTCGCGAGGCGGAGTATACTCACAAGCCGAGTCCGCGGCGGTTCCGGAGGGGAGGCCGTCCGCGCAATACCAGTGACACGTTTTTCCGGCATTGAGCGGGAGGATTTTGCCATGTTCCGCCTCATTCTTCCGATCATGGTCCTTGCTATCGGCATCGTGGGCTGTGGTGCCTTCGAGAACGTGACGTTTCCAGACGCGGCCGATTCCGCGGAGCCGGATGGCTTCGACGGAGTACCCGCACCCGGGGCCACCGAGTCCCTTCATGCCGCTTCGATAACCGGACTGGTACATGACGGGTGCAGGGGGTTCAGGGATAGCGAGGACGTAGTCAGCCAGGGCACTATCACGTGGGTCAAAGTGTGCCATGGCGGTGGGTTCGTCAACGGCCTCCAACTCGGCTACGGCGATCACGAAGGATCCTTTATGGGGTTCCAGGGCTGGAGGCTGGCGGTCACAAAATGGAGCGTCCCGGCGGGCGAGCGGATCAGGCGGGTCGAGGTGGATATAGCAGGCCACTACGTGAGCCGACTCCAGTTCACGACCGACAAGGGCAGCAAGTCGCCGGTCTTCGGTGGGGGGCGAGGACAGAGATTCGACGTGGGCGACCCGAGCGGTCTGCCTCTGAGAACCATCAGCCTGTGGGCCAACCTTAAGCGTGATCCGTCCTTTAACCGAGCGGTCACCAGCATGACGTTCACATTCGGCGAGCCTTAGCAGCCCGTTGAAGAGCTGGATCTGGCCGCGTTGGGAGCGCCGCACGGCCAGATGCAGGGCGCGGCGACGAGAGAGTTCCAGGCAGCACGGCGTAGGAACCGGAACGCAGCCGGTGGCCGTGCGCGGCCCCAACCCTGTGGGCCGGCGGCACTTGCGTCGCATCTCTGCGTTGCTCGGGCTCCGTGTGCCTGCCTGGCACACTGTCGCCCTCGCGCCTTGACCTGCTTGCAAGTGCCAGCCGGCGCAGCCGAGCCCAGTTCTTCAACGGGCTGTTAGCTACCAAACCACGCTCAATCCGCCTCCGTCCGCCACGGCGGACTACGGTGGGATTGGGCCCGCGCGACGGCGGCAAATCCTCCACACGGACGGCGGGCAAGCGTGGCACCGGGCTGTCGCCGGACAGTCACAGGTGGTCGAAGCCGCTCAAGGTCGGCGGCTTCGACGGGCACGGAAGGGGCGGCGCGACCGGCCCGCCTGCTGCCCTCAGCGAATCTTGCGACGGGATTCTCGGGCATGCAGCCCCGACAATGTGTTGACCCGGACCGGCCGAAGCAATATACTCCGCCACCCGCGTTGTCCCACGGCATGAGAGTCTGGCAATGCGCGGTTACGATCTGGCTCAGACCTCGGCACAGGGCCTTTTGCCGGCAGTGAAGCTAAGAGCCCCTGACAGAATGCCCCCCGCGTCCGCGCCCCGCGGACGCACGGCCGCCGACGGAGCGGATTGGGCGGCAGGCCAAGGAGCGAGGGCGCGGCGCATAGGAGACCAATGCGTCAAGCCCGAGCGACGGCAGCATGCGGCGAAAGCCGCCCGTCCCTGCGGGTTGCGCCTCAGGCTGGCCTCTGCTGCGCAAAGTCGCCTCGCCGTGCCTGACCCTGGCACGTCGTTGTCGCCCTTGCTTGCACCCATCCAGCCGGAGGCACAACGCGGCTCGCGCGGCATTCTGTTAGGGGCTCTAAGACTCGAAGGAGGCAGGGATGATTGCGGGAAGGATTGCGTTCGGTGTAGCAGCACTTGCGTGCGTGGCCATCGGGTGCGGCGTTGTGAATGCCGGCACTCCACAGGAGCTTGCAAGCGCGCTGCTGCCCCAGGGAGTGAAGATAGTCTGGGACCTGGACAAGGCGGAGCGGGAGCAGACGCCGACGCGCGAGCGCATCTGCATCAATGGCCTGTGGCGATGGCAGCCGGCAGCCGCGATTGCGGACGAGGTCCCCGCCGACAAGTGGGGCTTCTGCAAGGTCCCGGGCGCCTGGACTGACGGCATGCAGAACATCTACCCGCATCCCGATTGGCAGAACAGCACCTTCAGGGACACCGCCATGGCATGGTATCAGCGAGAGATAAGTATCCCGGCCGATTGGAAAGGGCGGCGGATAGCATTCTACACCGAATACCTCAACTCCTATGCCGTCGTCTGCATTGACGGCAAGAGCATGGGCAGGATAGGTTTCCCGGGAGGAGAGGTTGATGTCACCTCCGCCTGCCAGCCCGGGCGCACGCATCTCCTTTCGCTCGGCGTGAAGGCCCTGCCGCTGGCCGAGGAAGTCGCCGTTTTCAACGACACCAATGCGCCCGGGAGACAGAGAGGCCGGGTGGAGCGCAAAGGCCTGTGCGGCGATGCCTTCCTGGTGAGCATGCCGGCCGGCGCCCGCATCGGCGACGTCAAAGTGAACACGTCGGTGCAGAAGTGGGAGATCACCCTTGACGTGGCACTCGCCGGCCTTGACTCGAACGCGTCCTATCGTCTGCAAGCGCTGGTAACCGACAAGAGTCAGAAGGCGAAGGATTTCGTGAGTGCGCCTTTCAGCACCGCTGATGTCAAAGATGGGCGATTGGCTTTCTCCTCCCCATGGCAGCCCGACAAGCTCTGGGACATCCATACCCCGCAGAACATGTACGACGTGGACGTTTCATTGCTCGACGGCGCCGGCAAGAGATTGGACGTCTTCCGCCGCGTACACTTTGGCTTCCGCGAGTTCTGGATCAAGGGACGCGACTTCTACCTCAACGGCTCCCGCGTCTACTGTTTCGCCAGTCCCATCGAGAACGCCCAGATGGGCGCCGTTTACGCCACGTACGAGGCCTGCCGTGAGACCCTGTCCCGTATGAAGGCCTACGGGGTCTACGCAGTGTACACGCACAACTACGGCTCCCAACCCGGCGCACACCTCAGCTTCGAAGGCCTCATGAAGGCCGCAGACGACGTGGGCATGCTCGTCGCCATGAGCCAGCCGCACTACGGACACTATACCTGGGATAAGCCGGATGCCGAGAAGACTAACGGGTATCTCCGCCACGCCGAGTTCTACGTGCGCATGGCCCAGAATCATCCGTCCGTCGTGATGTATGCAACCAACCACAACGCCCTGGCCTACGGCGGCGCCTGGGACCCTGACCTCATGGACGGCAAGCACAACGCGCAAGGCCAACTCGCTCCTCGTGACGACCCGCAAGCCAGGAATGGCCTGCTTGTCCAGCACATCCTCGAGCGCCTCGACCCCACGCGCGTGGTCTATCATCATCACTCCGGCGCCCTCGGGAACATGTTCACCTTGAACCTGTACCTCGACTTCGTGCCCATCCGAGAGCGCTCCGATTGGTTCGAGCATTGGGCCACTGAAGGCGTGATCCCCCTCTTCCTCGTCGAATACGGCGTCCCGTGGGACATCAATTGGACGACGTATCGCGGATGGTACAAAGGCGTCCGAGCCTGGGGCAGCGCCCGGGTTGCCTATGAGTTCACCGAGGGCGAATGGAACTCACAGTTCTTGGGTGATGCCGGGTTCGAGCTGAACGAGAAGGACAAACAGAATGTGCGCTGGGAGGCCCAGCAGTGGAAGGCCGGACGTGAGTGGTACAAGTGGGACTATCCCTACCAGCCTTCCAGCTATTACTCATGGGGTCACCCGAACAAGGACAAAGTCTGGGCGATGTACATTACGGACAACTGGCGCGCCTTCCGGACCTGGGGCGTCTCTGCCTGGACCGCCTGGGGTTGGAACGACTACTGGGAGCTGCGTCCGGGTGCTGTCGCAGAGGTCAATGATCTGAAGGTGGACTGGGACCAGATCCAAAGGCCAGGCTTCAGCGCGGATCGGGTGGATCAACGCAACCAGGGCATGGACACGGGGCTCGAGCGCGCGGATTGGGTTGCCACCGCCGCGGCCGACGCCCTGCGGCGGAACAATATGCCGCTTCTGGCCTACATCGGCGGGAAAAGCACGCGTTTTACCACCAAGGACCACAACTTCCTGCCGGGCGAGACTTTCCAGAAGCAGCTCATCATCATCAATAACTCCCGCACGACGGTCGGTTGCGAATGCTCCTGGTCGCTGGGTCTGCCGGACCCCGTGAGGGAGAGCCAGAGCGCCTCCGTCAAGACGGGGGAGCAGGCCCGCCTCCCGATGAACTTCGCCCTGCCGGCCAACGTCAAGCCCGGCAGCTATGACCTCACAATGACGGTTAAGTTCAGTACGGGTGAGACGCAGTCCGACACCTTCCAGGTGAACGTGCTGCCGCCGAAGGAGACGCCGAAGCCGGCGGCGCGGACGGCGCTATTTGACCCCAAAGGGGAGACGGCGAAGCTGCTGTCGGGGATGGGTGTGCGGTTCGATGCTGTGGACGCAGATGCGGACCTTGCCGGGTACGACCTCCTGCTCATCGGCAAGACGGCATTGGCGCTGGAGGGGCCGGCGCCGAATATCTCTCGCGTCCGTGACGGACTTCGGGTGATCATGTTTGAGCAGACCTCCGACGTGCTGGAGAAGCGGTTCGGGTTGCGGGTGCAGGAGTATGGCCTGCGGACGGTGTTCTCGCGTGTGCCTGACCATCCGGTTCTGGCAGGGCTGGGCAACGAGAACCTGCACGACTGGCAGGGCGAAGCGACCATCATGCCCAGTCGCCTCACCGGCTACACGATGCGCGCGCGGTACGGCGCCAGCCTCGAATGGTGCGGGATCATGCTCCCGCGCGCCTATCGGGCCGGAAACTGGGGCAACGTGGCCTCCGTCCTGATCGAGAAACCGACCAGGGGAGACTTCCTCCCCATCGTGGACGGCGGATACAGCCTGCAGTACAGCCCGCTCATGGAGTACCGTGAAGGGAAGGGCGTGGTTCTCCTGTGTCAGATGGACGTGACCGGGCGCAGCGAGCCGGAACCGGCCGCGGTGCGATTGGTCACTAACATGCTCAACTACGTCTCCTCGTACTCGGCCCCGACGTTGCGGAAGGCGGTCTACGCAGGTTCCGAGGCGGGCCGAAAGCATCTGGATCAGATGGGCCTGACGCCAGCTGCGTATGAGGGTGGCACGCCGAAAGCCGATGAGGTGCTGGTGCTGGGACCCGGCGCGGGCCAGACGGTGGCCGGCAACGCTGACGTCCTGCGCCAGTGGGTGAAGGGCGGAGGCAGCGTGCTTTCCCTCGGGCTCGGCGAACAGGAGGCCAACTCCTTCCTCCCGTTCAAGGTCAGCATGGAGAAGGGGGAACATATCTCGGCCGTCTTTGCCCCTCCCGGGCAGGGTTCGCTGCTGGCTGGGATTGGGCCGGCGGACGTCATGAACCGTGACCCAAGAGAGGTGGACCTGGTGCGCGGAGGCGCCGCCGTGGTCGGCAACGGAGTGCTTGCCATGGCAACTGATGCCAAAGTGGCCTTCTGCCAGCTTGCCCCGTGGGACTTCGACTATCAGAAGTATTTCAACCAGAAGCGGACGTTCCGGCGCACGAGCTTCTTGCTCGCGCGAGTGTTGGGGAACATGGGGGTGGAAGAGCCCACGCCGCTCCTCGCGCGGGTGTCGAGCCCGGTCCTGGCGGGCGAGAAAGAGAGCCGTTGGCTCGATGCCTTCTATCTGGACAAACCGGAGGAGATGGACGACCCCTATCGGTACTTCCAGTGGTGAGCGGAGGGGGAGAGGCCTTCGGAAATGCGAAGCCAGGCGCATTGCGCCGCAAGGTCTCATTTGGTATAGTGTGCGGGGGAGCCGGAAGCAGACATTATGGCATCGCCATTCTGGTTCTGCGCGTGGCCCTTCCCTCGGGTGGCGCGAAAGCGCGTGGGTTCGACTCCCTGAGGTTCCATCTCAAGGGCGCGGCAACGCAGCAGGTCAGAAGCCCTGCAGGTTTTGAGGCTCTACACCTCCGCTTCCGACCTGTGAGCCTTTGAGATGGAACCCGAATTCCTCAGCAGAATGAGGAGGCGGGACATGGCATACTTCATTGGGGCCGTTGCCGTCCTGGCATTCGCTGCGCTGGTGTTCATAAGGCGCGTCACGGTGTTCGAGTTCGAGCGCGGCCTCAAGTATTCCCGCGGCAAGTTCGCGACGGTCCTGGCGCCGGGCCAGCACTGGTACTTGCCGGCATTCACGATAATTCAGAAGGTAGACGTGAGGCCTCGCGTGGTCTCCGTCAGCGGACAGGAGGTGCTCAGCCTGGACGGCGTGGCTTTAAAGGTGAGCGTTGCGGCCGAGTACCAAATCGCCGATCCGGATGTTGCCGTCAACGAGGTGGCGAGTTACGAGGAAGCGCTTTACCTCAAGCTCCAGTTGGCCCTGAGGGGGATCATCGGCAGCGCCACCATTGAGGACCTGCTCAAGAAGAGGGAGGAGTTCGGCAAGAGGCTGATGGAGTTGGCCGAACCGGAGGCGCCGAAACTGGGGTTGAAGCTCATCTCGGCGGACATCAAGGACATCATGTTTCCGGGGCAGCTCAAGCAGGTATTTGCTCAGGTGGAGAAGGCTCGGCAGGAGGGCCTGGCTGCCCTGGAAAGGGCGCGCGGCGAGACCGCAGCCCTGCGGAATCTGGCGAACGCAGCGAAGCTGCTTGAGAGCAACCCCATGCTCATGCAGTTGCGCGTGATCCAGTCTGTGGGCGGGACATCGGGCAATACGCTGGTGCTTGGAATGCCCTCACAGACAACCCCATTGCCCTTGAGGACCGGGGAACTCGGGGCATCAGGCGTGCAGGAGATAGGCGAGGCCGGAGAGGACACGGGCGCGGCTGAGTGAGGAAGGGGGCGGACGCCACCCCAGATAAGTGCGGGACAGACGGCGGGGCAGCGACGAGCAAGAGAGCCCTCCTTCGCCAAGGCTTCGAAGGGCAGGCAAGCAGGAGCACGAGAAAGAGTAAGAGCACGACGCGCGGGGTTAGCGGCATTTCTGCCGGCGGTCAAGGTAGGCGGCCAGCATGCGCTCGAAGGGGGTCTCGGTAGTCACGAACTGGTAGTCCACGCGGGAAGCCGCGCAGTCCTCCCTGTAGCGCTGCACGAACTCCCCGAACCTGCGGCGGTAATCGTCTCGCACGACGTCCGCCCGGACCTGCATCTTACGGCCGGTCTCCAGGTCCAGGAAGTCCACCAGGCCGTCAAAGGGCAGGTCCCGTTCCGCCGGATCGAAGACGTTGAAGACCACGACTTCGCTGCGGTCGTGGCGGAAGTGGTTCAGCGCGTTCATCACCGGGGCCTGATCGTCTATGAGGTCGCTGACGACGACGATGAGCCCGCGGCGGCGGATGCTCTCAGCCACCGCGTGGAGCGCCCGGGCGATACCGGTCTCGCCGGCCGGCTCGACTCGTTCGAGCTGTTCCAGGACGTTCTTCAGATGTCCGGGGCTGTTGCTCGGCGGAATGCGCAGCCGCACCTGGTCGCTGAAGATAGCAAGTCCCACCTGGTCGCGCTGCAGGATCATGAGATACGTGAGGGCTGCGACGAGAAAGGCGCCATAGCTGAACTTGCTCAGCCCGTTCGAGCCGAACGCCATCGAGCCGCTCGCATCAAGGAGCAGCGTGCAGGTGAGGTTGGTCTCCTCCTCATATTGCCGCACATAGCGTTTGTCCGAGCGTGCGAAGACTTTCCAGTCGAAATGCTTCAGGTCGTCACCCGGCAGGTACTCACGATATTCGGCGAACTCGGCGCTGAAGCCCTTGAACGGGCTGCGGTGGAGGCCGCTGATATAGCCCTCCACGACGGTGCGCGCTACGAGTTGGAGGTTCTTTATCTTCGCGAGCTTCTGGGGCTCGTAATACTTGCTCTTGAATCCAGGTCGCATCGCAACAGATAGTTGATAGTTGAGAGTTGGTAGCTGGCAGTTGGTAGTTGATAGTTGTTAGTTGCTAGCACGCACGACAGAGGGCCGCAGAAAGCAATTCCACTGTTCAGGGCTCCTGGGCAGATGGCTCGGCAAGGTACTGGGCCTCCAATTCGCGAAGGGCGTTCTCATTGGCTGCTATTGCGGATCTCAGGCCTGTGTCAGCATCTTCTCTATCTCGATCACCGCCAGGAGCCGCTGTTTGGCGGCCTCAGGGGCCATGAAGCCGGCGTCACGCGCTTTGTAGAGCCAGTTCTCGGTCTCGTTGGCCTCACCCAGGGCGATGTCCAATGAGTTCAGGAACTTCCGGCGGGTACGGTTGAATCCTTCGGCGATGTTGGCGCTCACGGAACCTGTGCTGCGCATCAGTTGCTCTGCCAGCACTGTGGCTGAACGGCTGTCTGGAAATCCCTCGATGTCCTTGAACACAGCCAAAAACAGGCAGTGCGCCTTCTGCCACACCTTGAGGTCAGTGAAATGCCGGATGCCGCCCGTCACTCTCGTGCCCGCTCCATCTATCAACTATCAACTACCACCTATCAACTTTCCTCTGCTCAGGCGTCCGTTTCCTCTTCCTTGATCGCTTTGGCTTGCTGGGCCTTCTCTTTGCGTGCCTTCTCAGCATAGGCCCTTTCGTCAGGCTCCCGAACAGTGTCCAGGAGGCGGTCAATCATGTCCTCCACGGAGACGCCTTCGCTGTCCGCGTTGAAGTTCGTATAGATGCGATGGCGGAGCACCGGATGGGCGACGGCGCGGACGTCCTTGCACGAGACGTTGAAGCGGCCGTCAATGAGGGCGAGCGCCTTGGCGCCAAGGACAAGGTATTGGCCGGCCCTCGGCCCTGCGCCCCATTCGACATAGCTCTTGACGAACGGCGGCGCCTCGGAGCATTCCGGCCGCGTGGCCCGCACGAGGCTTGCCACGTACTCGAGCACGTGGTCGCTGACGGGCATTCGGCGCACGATCTTCTGCACCTGGGTGATCTGGCGGCCGTCCAACACGCCGCCCGCTTGTGGCACCTCATCAGCCGTAGTGGTCTTGAAGATCCGTATCTCCTCTTCCCGGGACGGATACGTGATGAGGATGTTCAGCATGAACCGGTCGAGCTGCGCTTCGGGCAAGGGATAGGTTCCCTCCTGTTCGATCGGGTTCTGGGTGGCGAGCACGAAGAACGGCTGAGAGATGGGATACGTCTTCCCGCCGACCGTTACGCCGTATTCCTGCATGGACTCCAGGAGGGCGGCCTGGGTCTTCGGCGGCGTGCGGTTGATCTCGTCCGCAAGGAGGATGTTCGTGAACACCGGCCCGGGGACGAACCTGAACGATCGCCTCTGCGTCTCGGGATCAATGTCGAGTATCTCAGTGCCCGTGATGTCACTGGGCATCAGGTCCGGAGTGAACTGGATGCGCTTGAAGCCGAGGTCAAGCGAGCGCGCCAGCGTGCGCACGATGAGCGTCTTGGCCAGGCCCGGCACGCCGATGACGAGGGCGTGCCCGTGACAGAAGAGCGTAATGAGGATCTGCTCCAGCACCTCCTGCTGCCCGACGATCACCTTCTCGATCTCGGCCAGAAGCGTGCGGCGCACGGACTCGAGCCGGGCTATGAGTTTTGCGTCCCGTTCGCGACGACTTTCGGCTGTTTCGGCGGCGTGCGGATCTTCAGTACTCAATCAGGCCGACCTCCCTTGATCACGACAAACTCAACACGGAGACACAGAGGACACGGAGAACTCCGGCCCCTAACAGACACGGACAAGAGCAAGCACCGGTCGCCACAGAATATTCACTTTCCGGGCACAGATAAACCCGCAGCCGTGCTGCGCATCCCGTCTGTCTTTTCCATATTGTCGGGCTCGTCCCCCATCGTTCCGTGCGAATCTGATGGAACGACGAGGCGCCCAAGCCAGGGACTCATTGTCAGTGCGTCATGCCATAAAGGACGATGTTGACGCCCAGCTTGACGGCGTCCTGATGGGCAATGTCGCGCCCGAACGGGTGGTCAAAGCCTCGCCACCCTCCGCCCAGACCATAAGGGCTATAGACGACGGCCGTCGTGCCGCCGACCTGGATGCCTTCCAGCGAGAGGGCCGGCGGCTTCTCGCCGACCGAGTCCACATAACTGCTGTAGCTGACGCCCTCGATGTGGTTCAGGATGCCGTAGACCGGATGGTCGGCGGGCAGGGGCTCCAACTTATGGTCGGGCAGGACGCGGGCCATCTCGCGCCGAAAGGCCCGGTCGAACTCCCGCCGCCCTGAGGTGGGGCTGGCGAGCAGGAAGCCCCCCTTGTTCAGGTAACCCCGGAGCGCCTGCACCTGATCATCGGTCAATTCGAAGTCGTAGAGCCCCGTCATGTAAAGGAAAGGCGTCTCCTGGAGTTGCTCAACGGTAAGATCCACGGCGCGGCGCTGGAACTTCACTTCCGTGCTCGTGTTCCCCGCCACGAACTTGAGGAGGTTGGCAATGGCATTCGGCTGCGTGTCCCAATTGTCCGTCAGCTTCGCCTGGGCAAAGACAAAATCGCCGCGCGCCCGCTCCTGATCCTCGTAGTAGACCTTCGCCGTGCTCTGGTACTGCGCCAGTTCAAAGGTCGCCAGGGCATACGCGATCATGTTGATGCCGAGCTTCCGAGCATCCTGAGGCTGCACGTTGTAGGCGCCGTCCCGGATGTGTCCGTCCCATCCGCAACTCATGCCGTAGCGGGAGAGGATGATAGCCGTGCGGTCGCCGTTGTCGAGGCCGAAGAGGACCGGTTTGCCCTTCCCGCTTTCGGCCTCCGGCACGGGGCGGGTGTAGGTCACTTCATCTATGCGGTAATAGCAGTGAAAGAGCGGGTGATCGGGAGCCAGCGGGCGCCACTGCCTTCCGGGGAGCACGCGGCTCATCTCCCTCGTGAACGCCTTGAAGAAGTCCGGGTCGCCGAAGCCGGCGTCGCCCCAGATGCTCCCCCCGTTGCGGACGAACTCGCGCAGCCTGGTCACGTCTTGTTCGGGAAGCACAAAGTCGTCGCTGCCGCTGTAGTAGAAGATCGGATATTGAGCCGGGTCGGGCTCGAAGGCGCTGAGGGGACCGGACTTCTGCGTGTACCTGAGGCCGAGCGTCTGGTCGGCGAGGTTGACGAGCATCGGGATGTCGCCCGGGTCCTTGTTCCAGTCGTAGTAGCGGACCTTGCGCCCGTCAATCTCGATCTCTTTGGGAGAGCCGTACTGTATCTTGGCGACGAGGGCTGCCGGTGCCGGAGGCCGCTTCTTCTCCGTGCGCCTCAGGGGTGTGGCCGGCAGAGGCAACGGCGGGACGCCTTCGCCGCCGGTGCGCCTTTGAGGCGCGGCAGGAGGCGCAGAGCCGCAGGGGCCCTTGGGAATGTTGAAGCCTTCGTCAGAAAAAGCCGGAGCCGCCATCGCAGCAGCCAACAAGAGCAGGACGACCCGTGCTCTGCCCATGGCCCGCCTCCTTCAAACCCAGTTCAGGCCCATGTCTGCGTCCAAAGGCCGGCGCATCCGGCTCACAATCCGGACGTCCGGCCGGAAGTGATAATTCCCGCCCCTATTATGATATAGGTTGTGGAAGGGCGAGGCAAGACGGTGAGCGTGGCCCCGTCCAACCGAATGGACGACGCAGTTGCACGGCCGCCGCGAACGGGGTACCTTCGTTTCTCGGCAGGCGGGCCACATTCAGGGGACCGAAGAGCCGCTGAACGGGTATCATGAGGGGGCCGGTGGCAATGATCGCCGCGCCGGAGAAACAGAGGAGGGTATTCGCCGTATGTCAAAGACGAGGGCGTTTCTCTTGGTGCTGTTCGCGGGGTGTGCGGCAGCGCTTTTCCTGCTCGATCACCATGGCACGGGGTTGTACCAGTTTACCCAGAGCAGCTCTCTGGCAGGATTCCTCGCCATTGCGGCCACCATCGCCGCCTTGTACGAAGCCAGCCTGATTGCTGTGGAGACGGGCATCCGGGCCCGCAGGGGTGCGCCCAGCGAAGTGGGGATGCTTGCCTCGCTTCTACGCGCCGTCGTCGTGCTGGCGATAGGCGTGGCGTTTCTTGCCTCGCTGGGGAAGCTGACCGGCTCGTGGGCCGCCATAGCGGGGTTTGCAGGGCTGCTCATGGGTTGGTCGCTTCAAGCCCCGGTGAGCGGAGTCGCGGCGTGGGTGTTCGTCAACCTGAAGCGCCCGTTCCGCGTGGGCGACCGCGTCCTGCTTCCTGCCTGGGGGCTGACGGGCGACGTGACGCAGATAGGCATGATGTACACCGTGCTGAACCAGGTGGGCGGAACCGTGGGAAGCGAAGAGGCGGCGGGCCGCAACATCCTGATCCCGAACGCCATGCTGTTCGGCAACGTGGTCATCAACTTCACGCCGCAGCAGGCCGCCGCGTACGTGCTCGACGAGGTGGTCGTGCGCATCACGTACGACTCCGCCTGGGACCTGGCGGAGAAAGTGCTGTTGGACGCAGCGCGCGAGGTGACGGCGGACATCATCAAGCAGACCGGACAGCAGCCATACATCAGGGCGGACATGTACGACTACGGGGTCTACCTGCGGTTGCGTTACACGGCGGCAGCCATGGACAGGCCGCGCATTGTCTACGAGATAACGAGGCGCGTTTTCCGCGAATTCCAGAGGCATCCGGAGATAGACTTTGCGATCCCATTCGTTTTCTCCCACCGCACCGGGCTCATGGCGCGGACTCGCCAACTGGAAGCCGCGCATCCGGCTGACACCGAGCCCCTTGACATTGACCTCGTGCACGACCCCTCGGGGGTTGCGGGCATGCCGGAGAACAGGAACCAGGTGCCAGAGCTGGCGAAGAGGATTGCCGAACTCGGCCTGCTCCAGCCGATTGTGGTGCAGAAGCGCGACGACGGGCAGTACAACGTCATCGTCGGACACCTGCGGCTCGCAGCGTGCAAGGTGCTCGGCTGGAAAACGATCCCCGCGTATGTCAGGCCCGGCGCCTGACCATTGACCTTTGCGAAAGAGAAGCAAAAGCCGGAACTCGCCGAGCCTGCTGATTCGTGGGTCTTTGTCCCTGTCAAGAGCTTCCAACCTTAAGGCAAAGGTCAACAAGACGGAAGCGGGCCGCACGGGCGGCCTTGGGAGAAGACTATGCGAATCATCCAGCGCGCCTGCCATTGGCTGCTCCACATCGCAACGGTCTTAGCAGCGGGAGCCGTCGCCTTGGACGTCTCCGGCCGACGGGCCATCCGGGAGGCCGCTTCCGCGCCCCGGAGCCCGCAGACGGGAATCATGCTCGGCGCGGAGCCCCTGCGGGTTGACCGCGGCCGGGCGGGAGCTTGCCTCTTGCTGCACGGGTGGGGTGGCTCGCCGGCAGACTTTGGGGACCTGCCCAAGGCGCTGGATGAAGCCGGATGGGACGTCTACGCTCCTCTCCATACCGGCCACGGGACGTCGCCCGCCGACCTGGAAGGAGTGAAGGCGCAAGCCCTTCTCGATGGTGCCCGAGCCCGCTACGCAGACCTGCGCGCCCAGTACAAGAAGATCGCCCTTGTGGGCTTCAGCATCGGCGGGACGCTTGCGACGATCCTGTCGGCAGAGCGACCTCCGGACGGGCTGGTGCTTCTGGCGCCGTTTTACGAGGTGACGTACAAGCCGTACTACGTTCTACCCGCGCGGTGGTGGCACGCGTTGCTGCGGCCGTTTGTTCGCTACGTCGCACGGCCCCAATGGATGATTCAGGTCAACCGGCCCGAAGGGCGGGGGCACCTCGTTGAGTATAACGCCTTGCCCACCGGTTCAATGCAGGCGCCGTTCTGTCTGCGGCGCCATGCGCTCGAAGAGGCAGGATTGGCCAGGCTACAGATGCCCTTGCTGATGTTGTATTCGCGCGGCGACGAGGTCAGTTCACCGGCCGCGATGGCGGAGTTCTACCGGAGGCTGCCCGATGGACGGAAGGCAATGGCGACCTTTGAGCGCTCTAACCATCACATACTGCACGATTACGACCGAGAGGCGGCGATAAGGGCAATTGTGGAATTTGTGAACGGCCGATTGGCTGCGGGCCCGGCAGGATGAGCCCGCCGCATCGGCATTTCATGACACGGCGCTCCGGCCTGGACGGAGGAGGCAGGAGTACGGCTTTTCAGTATTGACAGCCCAAATGTGCTCGCCTATAATCGGGCATGCGGTTGGGGCGGACGCCCGGGGGCGGGCGTGGCACGGGCGTCTCGGCTCGTTACGTCCGCTTGGGGGAGTTGCAGGTCCCGGGCAAGGGCTCTGTGCCGGAGCAAGCTGCAATGAAGGGTGGCCAAAGGGTCAAGCGGTGGCCTTTGGGTTGGGGGAGCATTGCGCGGGGGCTGAGCAGGCGCACGTTAAGCGCAAAGACGAGTTGTTCTGCGGGGCGAACGGGGCGGCGGATGCGCGAAAGATGACCGACCTTGAGAGGCAGCATGTGCAGGTCATTGCCGCGTAGGCCCGGCTCCTGGCATTTTGGTTTCATGGACTGTGTGGCGCGGGCAACCGCACATTCTTTCACATGAGGTGGCAATGAAGGTAAAAGTTACTGACGACTGCATTGCCTGCGGTCTGTGCGTGGACACGTGCCCTGACGTGTTCGAGATGGGCGATGAGTTTGCAGAGGTCATGGTGGACGAAGTGCCGGCCGACCACGAGGAGGCCGTCAAGCAGGCCGCCGAAGAGTGCCCTGTGGAAGCCATCATCATCGAGGAGGAGTAGACCCGGCGGCGGCGGCGAACGCGCCTCGCATCGCCGGCGTCCGAGGAGTGGGCGTGCAGAGGCTGCTTGCAGAGAAGCGGCCGTCTGAGCACAAAAGGCGGCGACCGAAAGGGCGCACTTTACTGAGGAGGAGCACATGGCAGAGCGACGTCTTAGCCGGAGGGCACCGGACCTGCCCGATGCGGCGGAGCGCATCAACCGCGTCTGGCGGTCCCTGGCGGGGCATCCCCTCTTCGCTTCCACGCAGGAGGGCGTGTGGCATCCCGTGATTGATATCTACGACACGCAGGACGCGATCGTGGTGCAGGTCGAGTTGCCCGGCATGAAGGGACAGAAGATGGATGTGTCCCTGGAGAAGGATCACCTCGTCATTGCGGGGCGGCGCGAGCCCACGCAGGAATACGGTGAGCAGGACGCTTACTACTCGGAGCGGCCGGTCGGGGAGTTCCATCGCGTCATCCACCTGGCGTTCAGCGTGGACGAGCAAGGCGTCCTTGCGCGCTACGACGACGGCATCCTCACGGTGACGTTGCCGAAGGCGAGCAGGGAAGCGGCTCGCAAGATCGAAATCACGTGAACTGTAACTTGCAGGCCTCAGGGCCGAGGAGTATCCTGTAACCACCTGAATTCGGGGCGGCGCAGGGCGTGGGTGCCAGGAATGCGCCGCTCTTTGAGCGCGGACGGCTGAGGCCTGCGTTTCGGGTGAGGGCCGTCGGGATCGTTCGTTCCGAGCGTTCCTCCGGCGCACGATAAATCGAGACTCGCCCGGCGCTCTTTCCATTAGCCTCACGGGAGGTCTGACGTGGCCAAGTGGGCGGAATATGCGGATGGGACGGCTGTCAGTGAGAATGTGTTCCGAGCGTTAGCCAACTTCGCCCCGGGCGGAACGATGGACGTGTTCGCCTCGGATCAGCACAGCTCTTACCTCAAGCTCTTCGAGGGCTACCTTGCGCATGTAGGCGATAAGCGGAAGGCAACGGACGAGGACGTGACGGAGATCTGCCGCCGGTTCGCCAAAGCCCTCCAGGGCATCCCTTCAGCAGCCCTGTTCAACAGCCTCGCCTATTTGAGCCCGGGCTTCCGCGAACTGCTGGGCCCGAAGACGATGCTCATAGGCCGCATCGAGGACACCCTGACGGAGTCCCTGGACGGAGGGCGGGGCCAGCTCGCTCGCCTCGCAGTGGAGCCCGAGGAAGTAGCCGACAAGGTGGACGGGTTCAAGACGCTGGTGAAGCTGGACCCCGACCACGAGGAAAGCTGGAAGCGGAACCAGGAGTGGCTCCAAGACGTCTTCGAGCGCGTCTGCAAGCTGGACAAGCCGCTTTTCAACGAAACGCTCATCTTCCAGCGCCCCGGCGAGTCGAAGGTAGAGATGTCCCGCAGGCTGCCGGAGCACGTGGTGAAGATGGCGGAAGACTTCGGCCCCTACGGGCATTTCTACAAAACGCAGGTGCCCGTCCTCTGGGTTGAGGACAAGGGCCGCATCGAACACATAAGCTCGCCGGACGAAGTGCGAAGCTGTGCGGTCACCATGTTCTCAGTGGTGGATAGGCCCATGCTGTTGCTGAGCGCGGCGGTGGATTTCGAGCAGTATGCCGCCCAGTACGCGCTCGTCTCGGATCTGGTCGCCGGCCCTATGTGCGGACGGGCTTACTTCAAGGAAGCCTTCACGATGCCCGAGGTGAAGAACCTGGATAGCCTGGCCAAGTCCTTTGCGGCTATCTCGCTGCCGCGCATGTTGCAGATAAAGAGCCTCGCCGGGAAAGTCAGCCCGCCGTGGTGGCATAAGTTCAGCTCAATGTCAGATAAGGCAAAGAAGCTCATTGATACCTCGGCCAAGGCGCCGGCGGGCGTGCAAGGGGACTTCGGCTACTGAGCATCGCGGTTGCAGGGCCGGCGCGTGACCGCCGATGCTGCAGCAAGCAGGGAGTATTGACACGGGGCGCAGCCGGGCGTTTCAGACGCCCGGCTGGGCGCTGTGAGCTTCGCGTAATTGTGCGGGGGGCCGCGTCGAACGGGGTACGGACCTCGGGGGCGGCAGTTGTCTTGCGCCCCGCCAGGCGATGGGTAACTCAGAGGGGGAGCAGCACATGGCGAAAGTCGTGGATAACGAGGAGAACTTGCAGGTCTGCCGTAAGGATAACTGCGGGCAGTGCCCGAGCTTTCCGGAAGCGGAGGGGGACGGTCTCTACTGCGCCCGAGGGCCGAGCAGCGCGAAGGTCGAGCGCAAGGGCTGCAGTTGCCCGGACTGCCCCATCTGGGCGAAATACAAGTTGAGCCGGACGTACTACTGCGATTAGGGGGCGGACGCTCTCCACAGGGGGCGTGCCGCGAGGCACTGCGCAAGGCCGCGTTCGGTCGGTTCTCGCGCCGTTGGGGGTCACGTGCAAAAGATCGGAGGGGACGTCATATGGCCGGCGAACGTAAGCGTTCGGTGACAATGAAGGGCAAGCCGCTCAGTCTGGTGGGACGCGGGCTTCGTGCAGGCGACAAGGCGCCGTCGTTCAGCGTCGTGGACAGGCAATGGAACCAGGTCGAGCTGAGCGACTTCAAGGGCCGGATCGTGCTCATCAGTTCTGTGCTCAGCGTGGATACCAGCGTCTGCTCCGCGCAGACGAAGCGCTTCAACGAAGAGGCGGCCGCCCTGCCCAAGGACGTGGTCATCCTGACGATCAGCGGTGACTTGCCGTTTGCGCTCGGCCGCTTCTGCGGCGCCGAAGGCGTGGACAGGATTCAGGTGCTCTCCGACCACCCGGCGGGCAAATTCGGCAAGGCTTACGGCGTGCTCATTAAAGAGATGGGGCTCCTTGCCCGCGCCATCTTCGTGGTGGACCAGGACGGACGGATCGCCTACGTGCAGATCGTCCCCGAGGTGGCCGAGCACCCGGACTACGAGGCAGCCCTTGGGGCGGCACGGCAGCTCGCAACCGTCGAGTAGGGCCGAACGGCCGGCTGCACGCGAGCCCGGCCGGGCATGGACGAAGCGGGCCGCGAGTGAGCTTCCGGTCTTGACTTGCGGCCGCCGGCAGGTAGCATGACGGGAAGGCCGGGCCGTTCCACCTCACACCGGGCCTCCGCAGAAGTGGGAGAGCTTTGCGTGGCGGAGCGCATGCGCGAAGCGATGCTGTACAGCAAAGGCGAGGGGAACGTCGTAAACTGTTTCCTTTGCAGCCATCGCTGCCGCATCGCAGATGGGAAGCGCGGCTTCTGCCGCGTGCGCGAGAACCGCGGCGGGACGCTGTACAGCCTCGTCTTCGGCCGCCTAATCGCGCAGCACCTGGACCCCATCGAGAAGAAACCGCTCTACCATTTCCTGCCGGGCACGCGCTCCTGGTCCATCGCCACGCCGGGGTGCAACTTCCGCTGTCCCTTCTGCCAGAACTGGCAGATATCCCAGGTGGACGCCGCCCCGGCGTTCGAGTCCCTCGGCTACGCTGACCCGCAGGACGTAGTGCGGGAAGCCGTCAACGGCCGCGCGGCAAGCATCTCCTACACCTACACCGAACCAACCATCTTCATGGAATACGCGCTGGCCTGTGCGCGGCTTGCCCAACAGCAGGGCCTTAAGAACGTTTTCGTAACCAACGGCTTCCAGTCGCCTGAGGCTGTCGAGGCCATGGCAGGGCACATAGACGCGGCGAACGTAGACCTGAAGGCGTTCACGGACGCCTTCTACCGTAGTCAATGCCAGGGCCGGCTCCAGGCCGTGCTCGACAGCATCACGAGCATGCACAGGGCGGGCATACACGTCGAGGTGACCACGCTGCTTATTCCGGGCCTCAACGACGCCGAGGAGGAGTTGCGAGGCGCGGCGAGCTTTCTTGCCGGCGTAAGCCCGGACATGCCGTGGCACATCTCGCGGTTTCACCCCGACTACCTGGAGCAGGACCGGCCGCCCACTCCCGTCCAAACCATGCTTCTGGCAGAGCGCATCGGGCGGGAAGCCGGGCTCAATTACGTCTACCTCGGGAACGTGCTGACTGAGGAAGGTCAGAATACCAGATGTCCCGGCTGTGGCCGCCTGCTCATACACCGGGCGGGTTTTGCGCGGCCGGGCGTTGAGATCGCGGAGCCGCGCTGTCCCGGCTGCGGGCGCGACCTGCCCATCGTGTTGAAGTGAGCCGGAGCCCGGACGGAGCAAGGGGCCAGAGGCATGGTGCACCTCAAGGAAGTGGTTGACGCCCCTTATCCGGCCTTTGACGACCGGCGTGAGGCGGGCTCGGCGCTTGCAGACTTTCTCATGGAGAAGGATGCCTCCGTAGACGTCATCTTCGCTGTCCCGAGCGGCGGCGTGGCAGTCGCTCGAGCCGTCGCCGACCGGCTGGGCGTCCCTTTCGATATGATGCTCGTGCGAAAGCTGCCCCTGCCGATGGAGCCGGAGGCGGGATTCGGCGCCGTCACGCTCCACGGCGAAGTAGAGCTGAACCACGCTCTCGTGCGCGCCTGGGGCCTCTCGGACCAGGACATCCGCCAGGTGATCGCACGCGTGATGGGGGAGCTTCGCGGGCGAGAGCAGAAGTTCCAGGCCGGCCGAGACCGAGCCGACGCCGCCGGCAAGGGCATCCTCCTTGTTGACGACGGCCTGGCCTCGGGATTCACAATGAGGGCAGCCGTGAAAGAGATTCAGCGGCGCGAGCCGCTCTGCATCAGTGTCGGCATCCCGGATGCTCCGCTCGCAACGATCACGTCGCTGGAGCCCATCGTGGATGACCTCTACTGTCTGGCCGCGCAGAGAGGGGGCGGCTTCGCCGTCGCGTCTTTCTACAAGCGCTGGCATGACCTGACCGACGACGAGGTCCTTGCGCTCCTCCGGACAGGCCCTGCCGGCTCGCGGTCCGGCAGCGGGTGAGCCGGCGACCGGATCCCCGCACGCAAGGTCGTGGCGGTCCGCGCATTTGCAGGCGTCGAGAAGGAGGGAAAACGTTGTCGGGGCAGCAGAATCGCCGTGACACTCCCCCGCCGGGGCGCGAACACGAGCCGAACCGCCTCATCAACTGCAGCAGCCCCTACCTGCTGCAGCACGCCCACAATCCCGTGGACTGGTACCCCTGGGGCGAAGAAGCAATAACTCGCGCCCGCGCCGAAGACAAGCCCATCTGTCTCAGCATCGGCTATTCGGCCTGCCACTGGTGCCACGTGATGGAGCGCGAATGCTTTGAGAACGATGAGATCGCGCGTCTGATGAACGAGCACTTCGTCAGCATCAAGGTGGACCGGGAAGAGCGCCCCGACCTGGACGAAATCTACATGCGCGCCGTCCAGGTGATGACGGGCGCGGGGGGATGGCCGCTGACGGTTTTCCTGACTCCGGACCTTGTGCCCTTTTACGGAGGAACCTATTACCCGCCGGAAGACCGGCACGGGATGCCGGGGTTCCCCCGCGTGCTGCAAGCGGTGCACGAGGCATATGCCCGAAAGCGCAAAGAGATTGAGACTTCTGCCCGACAAATCCTCGATACCATCGAGAAGAGCGCCGGGCCTGCGCCCGCCGAGGGCGCGCTCGGCGAAGGGCTGTTGGACACGGCGGTCAGAACGTGCTCGGCGCAGTTCGATCTGGAACATGGCGGGTTCGGCATCGGGGCCAAGTTTCCCCAGGCGCCGGCACTCGACTTCCTGCTGAGGCTTTGGAGCCGTAAAGGCGATGACCGGCCGCTTCTGATGGTACGCGTCACACTGGAGAAGATGGCAGCGGGCGGCATCTTTGACCAGGTTGGGGGCGGCTTCCATCGCTACACGGTTGACCGCGCATGGCACATCCCCCACTTTGAAAAAATGCTCTATGACAACGCCCAGCTTGTCGGGCTTTACGCCGAGGCGTTCCGGGCCACTGCCAACGGATCGCACCTGGCGACTGCCCGCCACGCGGCAGACTACGTCTTGCGTGAGTTGCGCAGTCCCGAGGGCGCCTTCTACTCAGCCCAGGACGCCGACAGCGAGGGAGTCGAAGGACGGTACTACGTCTGGACTTACGACCAGATACTCTCGTGCCTCGGCGAAAAGGACGGGAGAACCGTCGCCCGCTATCTGGGCGCCGCCGAGGATGGAAACTGGGAGGAGGGGAAGAACATCCTTCGCCGCAGCATCCCTCTCCATGGCCTCGCCGGGCTCTTTGGCCTGACGGAACCCGATGCGGAGGCCGTGGTCGAGGACGGCTTGCAACGGTTGTTGCAGAAGCGCCAGGAGCGGGTACCGCCGGAGACGGACAGAAAAGTGCTGACGGACTGGAACTCGCTGATGGTCAGCGGCCTCATGCGGCTCCATCGGGCCACAGGCGACCCCGAGCACGTTACGGCAGCCCGCCGCTGCATGGAGTTCCTCCTGAGCGAACTGGCCGGGGGCGGCGCCGTCATGCACAACTGGCGCGACGGCAAGGCAGGCGTGCCCGGTTTTCTGTCGGACCACGCAATGCTCGCCGGGGCGCTCCTGGACCTCTACGAGACCACTTTCGAGATCTCGTACCTGCGCCGCGCCCGGGAAGTGGCAGGCGTTGTGGTCCGGGACCACTGGGATGAAAAAGCCGGGACCTTCAACGAGGCCGGCCGCGCCAACGAGAAGCTCATAGCCGCTGTTCGGACCGTGAACGACCAGCCGCTGCCCTCCGGATGCTCGGCGGCGTGCCACGTCTTGCTCCGCCTGGGCGCGCTCTGCGACGAGCGGGCGTACGTGGAGACCGCCGGCAGGGCCTTGCGCACCGCGTGCGGGCACATGGAGCAGAACCCCTTGAGCACGGCCCACATGCTGTCGGCGGCCCTCCGAACCTTGTCCGACCCCCGTGAGTTTGTTATCGTGGGGTTGGAAAGTGCGGCGGCAGGGCCGCTTCGTGCCGTGGTGGACGAGTTCTACCTGCCGCACCTTGTTCGGGCAGGCGCCGATTCGAACCAGGCAACGGAACTCTCTGCCGAGATCCCGTTGCTTGAAGGCAAGGCGGCGGGCGACAAGCCGACGGCTTATGTCTGCTCCGGGGGAGCCTGCAAGGAGCCCGTCCAGGACCCTGTGGACTTGAGAAAGCAGTTGGCGTCCCTCCTTCCGCACCGCTGATGGCTGCGAGGGGCGCAGTGGCCGGCCGCGGCGTCTGCGTGGCGAGATGGCGGCAAGCTTACTGAGGATCGCATAATACCGTGACGGAACCTCGCGTCAAAAAGGGGCCGCTCCAGCGGCTTCTTCGTTCTTTGAGCCTGTCACCATAGGACGCGAGACTCAGTAGGAGGCTGCATGGCGGAGTTCAAGCCACTCGAGCTTTCAGACAAGGCCGAAGTGATGGACTACCTGCGGCGCTTCCCTCCGCAGATATCCGAGCACACGTTTACAAATCTCTACGTCTGGCGATACCACGGCCCTGTGCGTCTGGCGCAGGTGGGGGAGGCGCTGGTCTTCCTCGAGCTGAAGAGCGGGGAAAGGATGGCCATCGGCCCGCCCCTCGGCCACGTCACGCCTGCCGCCCTGCTGGACCTGCTTCATGGCGTCGGGGTGTCGTCCTGCCAGAGGCTGCCCGACAAGATGGCCGATATCTGGCGCCAGGCAGGTATGCGCGTCATTCCGGACCGCGACAACTTCGACTACGTGTACCTGCGCCGCGACCTTGCCGACCTTGCGGGCAGGCGCTACCACCGGCAGAAGAACCTGGTGAACCGCTGCCTGGCCGCCCACGACTGCGAGTACGTCCCAATGGGGCCGGACTGCCTCAACGAGGTCGCCGACATGGTGGACCGCTGGTTCGCCGAGCGAGAACTCGATCAGACCCCGGGGCTCCCCCATGAGTATTGGGCGCTGCGGGAGACGCTCGACCACTTCGCCGAGTTCGGCCTGATCGGGGCAGCCATCATGATTCGCAAGAGGATCGAGGCTTTCACGATCGGCGAGCGCCTCAACGAGACGACGGCGGTGGTTCACTTCGAGAAGGCCATGGGCGGCCATGACGGGCTCTATCAGCTCATCAACCAGTGGTTCTGCCAGCACGGCCTGGCGGAGTTCGAATTCGTCAACCGAGAGCAGGACCTTGGAATTCCGGGTTTACGCAAAGCCAAGGAGAGCTATCACCCGCATCACATGGTGGAGAAGTACATCGCCTGGTGCGAGGGGGAACAACCGCCATCGTAGTCTCCCGGAGGAGGCCTGGTTCACGGCGGACCTGAAGTCTCCGTCTGGCCAGTCGAAAATTGGGATCGGAAGAACACCCAAAGGGCGGAAGGAGGGGGCAACATGAAGGCAGCGGTCATACGCAAACACGGGGGTATTGACGTAATCGCCGTTGAGGACGTCCCTGAGCCGAAACCGGGCGCAGGGGAAGTCTTGGTGGACGTGCGGGCGGCAGCGCTCAACCACCTGGACATCTGGGTCCGCAGGGGCGGCCGGGCCGAACTCAAGGGTGCTCACGTGCTCGGGTCGGACGGGGCGGGCGTCATTTCCGCCCTCGGCCCGTCGGTGCACGGCATCGAGATAGGCCAGGAAGTCGTAATCCATGCCGGCCTCTCCTGCGGCTGTTGCGAGCAGTGCCGGGCCGGGCAGCAGAGCCTCTGCCCAAGCTTCGGCATCATCGGGATGAGCAGGCCCGGCACGTTCGCCCAAAAGGTGGCCGTCCCCGCCGGCAATCTTCGGCCCAGGCCGGCTCATCTGACCTTCGAAGAGTCGGCCGCCCTGGGCGTCGCCTACACGACCGCCTGGCGCATGCTGACGACGCGCGCGGCCCTGAAGCCGGGCGAGACCGTGCTCATCCACGGCATCGGCGGGGGCGTCGCCCTCGCCGCCCTGCAGATAGCAAAACTCATGTCCGCCCGCGTCATCGTTACGTCATCCTCGGATGAGAAGCTGAAGAAGGCTGGTGCCCTTGGCGCCGATGAGCTGATCAACTATCAGAAAACCCCGGAGGTAGCAGCCAGGGTGCGCGAGCTGACGGGTGGCCGCGGTGCAGACCTTGCCGTTGACTCAGTGGGCGCCGCGGTCTGGCCCATGGAGCTGCAGGCGGTGAGGCGCGGCGGGCGCATTGTCATCTGCGGCGTCACCACCGGCGACCAGGCGGTCACGGACCTGCGGGCTGTCTACTGGAACCAGTTGACCGTCTTGGGCTCAACGTCCGGCTCGGACGAAGACGTGCGTTCGCTGCTCGCCTTCGTCAGCGCGGCGAAGCTGCGGCCGGTGATTGATTCCATCATGCCGCTGGAGAAGGTGCGCGAAGCGACAGAGCGGATGGAGAGCGGAAAACAGTTCGGAAAGGTCATCCTGACGGTGAAGTAGCTCGCCGAGCGCTCATTGAGCGCCCTTCGGCCGGCCGCTGCCGACTTTGTGCTCCGTGCCTGCGAGCAGGCGAGCGATGTTGGCGCGGTGCAACACGATGACCAGAACTGCGCCCGCCGCGCTCAGGCCCATCACGTAGAGCCCGGCACCGAGCGGGTTCGGGTGGAAGAGCCACACGGCCGCCGGCAGCGCTACCGCCGCCGAGATCGAAGCCAGCGAGACGTAGCGCCACAGCGCGAAGATGCCCCCCCATACGGCTGCCGCAACCAGAGTCGCCCACGGGGCAAGCACCAGGAAGACCCCGGTGCTTGTGGCCACGGCCTTCCCTCCTTTGAAGCCCAGGTAGATCGGGAAGACGTGCCCTAATATGGCCGCCAGCCCCGTCCCCACTACGAGAGGCGCGGGCGCATACGCCTCCGCCGGCACGAGCAGGCGAGCGCCCAGTGTGGGGAGCAAGCCTTTCGAAAGGTCCAGAAGAAGAAGGAAGGGGAAGAATTTGAACCCGAGGGCTCGGGCAGCGTTGGTCGCGCCGACGTTTCCGCTGCCAATCCGGCGGATGTCCACGCCCTTAATAAGCTTCGGCAGGAGATAGCTGAACGGCACCGAGCCGAACAGATATGCCCCCAACGGCAGCGCGCAAAGCCAGCCGGCAGTCTCAAGGTGGACGTTGTTCACCATGGCCCTGAACCCCTGGTATCCCTATCGGGCGACTGACTCTGCATCAAAGGGCGGCGGCAGAGCTGCGATGGCGGGCAGCCAGGTGCGGTACTGCTCGAGGTCCAGCGGCCTCTCCGCCGCCACATAGTGATTCCCGTAGCCCTGGCCGCCGGTCTCCCACTCGATGAGGAAAAGCTGCCTCTGGCCCGCCCGGAACGAGATCCGTTCGACTTGCCAGTTCCGGTTCGCAGGCGCTTCGAACCTGCCGGCTGCGATCTCTTGTCCCGCGTCTGCGTCCCGCACGGAGTATCGCACCCCGGCATCGCTCAGGCTGTCGTTGCTGATGACCAGCGGCATGTAGCCCTCAGCGTCCGGTTCGCCGATCATGACGCAAACGGGCTGCTGGACGCGCATGATGTAATGATATGCAAGCTTCTTGCCGAAGTAGTAGTCTACGACGGCGTCGGAGAACTGCGGCCAGCCGTCCAGCACGTTCCACCACAGGATGCCGCTCGTGTGCCACTTGCGCAGCCGCGTGGATTCGATGAAGAACTTGTTGGCTTCCGCCTGCGTGATCTGGCTCGCGAGGGCGAAGTCCTCGACGTTCTCAGGCGTGCTGCCAAACAGCTCGCACACCTGGTTCGCCATCAGTTCGATGCGGTAGCGGTGGATCGGCCTGTGTCGCCAGTGATAGACCGAGTGGCGCTCCCATTCCTCGTTGTCCTTCCACGGCCAGAGCTTGTCGGGCGATATGAAGCGCCTCATGGACGACACGTTCGGGCAACCGTGATAGCCGATCTCTCCGATGAAGTGGGCGCTGTGCCGGGTGTAGAAGGGCGCCTTGTAATAGCCGCGCGGGCCCCACAGATGCTGCTCCGGCGTGCGATGCCACGCCTCGGGCTCCTTCGCCACGGAAGGCGGCGCGTAAGGCGAACTCGGCACGTACGCGCGGTGCGGGTCGCAGCGGTGCAGCACCTGCGGAATGGCTTCGCGGGTCAGGCGGTTGTTCTCGGGCGAGAGCCCCTCCGACAGGTGCAGCATGTCCACCTCATTGTCCCCGCACCAAATGGCCAGAGAAGCATGGTTGCGCAGCTTCTGCACGACTGCCTGGACCTCGGCCCGCACCTGGCCCAGGAAGTCCTCCGTCTGGGGGTACGCGCAGCAGGCAAACGCAAAGTCCTGCCAGACCATCATCCCCTTCTCGTCGCACAGGTCGAAGAAGCTGTGGGCTTCGTAGACATTCCCGCCCCAGCAGCGGATCATGTTGCAGCCGAGTTCTTCGAACAGTTCCGCCGCCTTCTCGATCCGCTCGGTATCGCGGCTGTGGAACGCGTCCAGCGGCACCCAGTTCGAGCCCTTCACCATGATCGGCTCGCCGTTCACGTAGAAGACGAAGTGGCTGCCCGGGTCCGGCGGACGGTCTATGGCGGCCGGGTCGGGGCTCGTCGAGGCGGGCCCGCGCGCCGCGCCCGCTTTCTCCGTTCTGTCCGCCACGATGGTCCGGATGCCGATGCGGTCCGTGCGCTCGGCCACGGCCCGGCCCGCGCGGCGCAGTTGAGCCGTCACCGTGTAAAGGTTCGGCTCGCCATATCCGCGCGGCCACCACAGGAGCGCGCCCGGCACGCTGACGCGGAAGCCGCCGGCTATGAACTCCACCGCGCGCTCGAAATCGAACGAGTGCGCCCCGCAGACGCCGCGGACGCCCAATGCGAACCCGTCCAACTCCGGCTCAGTCGTCCGAAACTGGAACCGCACGCCGAGGGTCGCCCCGTCGGGCTCGAGGCGCGCGGTCCAGTAGTACAGCTGCTCGATGGCGGTCGGCGCGCGTTCTTCCAGCCACGCCGAGCGCCATATGCCCGCCGACACGGCGCGAGGCATGATGTCCCAGCCCCACATGTGCGCCGCCTTCCGCACGTAGAGCCCTTCCTCCCGCCCCTCCCAGCTCATGGCCGACGCGTCGTACTCACGACGGCGTGCATGCACCATGGCGGGCTCGATCCGCACGGCAACGCGGTTGGCCTGGCCGGGCTTCACGGCGGCGGTCACGTCAAACCGCTGCTCAACGAGCATGTTATCGCTCCTGCCGACCTCGGCGCCGTTCAGCCAGACCGTTGCGAAGGTGTCGAGCCCGCCGAAACAGAGGTCCCAGGCAGTTCCGCCCCGGACGGCAGGCATGTCGAAGTCCCTCACGTACCACCACTCGTATGTCTCCAGCGGCCGGAGGAAACGCATGTTGTCGGCGTAGAACGGGTCGGGGATGACCTCTGCCCGCATGAGGTCAAGCTCCACGTTGCCCGGCACACGGGCAGTCACCTGCGGCGCGCCGGATGCCTCCAGCTCGTCGGGATGAGAGGGGCCGCCATGGCCATGCGGCATGTAGTAAAGCTTCCACTCCCCGTCCAGCAGAACAGCCATCGTGTCACTCCGTTGAGTTGCCGGCGGCATCCATACGGCCGCGGCATCACGCGTCCGGCAGTTGTTTCTCCAGCGTCCTCCACAAGTCCGGCGCCCCGTACTTCACAAACGCCCGGCAGGCTATGTCCTGCCACTTCGGCTCCAGCCCGATGGCCTCGTTAGACCCGTAATGCCCGGCGATGAACCCTCCGCCCCGCGCCCCGAGCCGCTCGACCATCCTCTTTGCAGCGCCCTCGATCCTGCAAGCGTCGCGCGTCTGGAGCGTCTTCTGAATGTCCACCGGACACCAGAACGTCGTCCGGCCGCCGAACTCCTCCGCCAGACGTTCTACGCCATATAGCTCCGGCTGGTCGAACTGGAATACGTTGATGCCGGCCTCAAGCATGCCCTCCATAGCCTCGTAAACGTAGCCGCAGGAATGGATGATGACGAAGACGCCCCGTTCGTGGGCCGTCCGGCAGAGCCGCTGAAAGCCCGGCTTGAACATCCGTTGCCACACTGCCGGACTGACGAGCAGCCGGTCCTGCGTGCCCCAGTCTTCGGCGCACATGACGGCATCCGCCCCCGCCTCCGCAAGGCGCCGGATCGCGTGGTGCACCTGCTCTTCCACCATCTCCAGCAGGCGGGAGGTCTTCTCCGGCTCGATCAGCACGTCGGCAAGGAAGTTGTCGAGCCGGCGCATGTAGCGCGCGATGCTGAACGGGAAGCCCGGAAGGACGCCGACCTTGAACATGTCCGGCCGGTCGCCGAAAACCTTGCGCGCGCCGTCATACCGCTCGGGCAGGTCGTAGTCAGGCAACTCGATGTCATTCAGGCGGGACCAGTCGTCCAGGACGCCCCGGCTCACTTCCCCCTTGCTGATTCCCTCCAGGCGCGCCCAAGTATTCCCCCACTCGTCCGTGCTCTCCCAGCGGCCAGGCGCCGCCTGACGCCAGTCCGTCGCCGGGTGGCGCGGGTCAGGCCCGGGACCCTTGAAGCACAGGTCGTTCGGGTATGGAGGCGGCAGCGACATGGCGAGGCGTTCCGGCCCGCCGAAGGTGAGCGTCCTGCACACGATCTCGCGACTCGTCATCTTGCCTCCTCGCGTCAACGGCCGCCCACTATAAGGCAACCGTTTCCACATGTAAAGGCAGCCCGATTGTGCACCCGCGCTTGCGGAATGGGATATAATTCCGCGGCCGCCACCTTTCGGTGAAAGGCAATTGGTCCGTCGAACGGCGCATTGCCGGCCATGAGGGGTTTCCTGGAGGCCGGCGTCGCCTCGATCTACAACTGCTGCGCGAGGAGAGAGGAAAGATGGCCAAGAAGCCGGTCCCTGCGGAAGACCGCATGAAGTGGTGGAGCCACGATCGGTTCGGGATGTTCATCCACTGGGGGCTCTACGCCCTGCCTGCCCGGCACGAGTGGGTGAAGAGCCACGAACGCATCACGGACGCGGATTATCAGAAGTACTTCGAGCATTTCAACCCTGACCTTTACGACCCGAAGGCCTGGGCCAGGGCGGCCAGGGACGCAGGCATGAAGTACTTCGTTGTGACCACCAAGCACCACGAAGGTTTCTGCCTCTGGGACTCAAAACATACCGATTACAAGGTCACCAACACGCCCTACGGCAAGGACCTGCTCAGGCCCATGGTGGATGCATTTCGCAACGAGGGCCTGGGCGTGGGCTTCTACCACTCGCTCATTGACTGGCACCACCCCGACTACCCGGCGGACCACTTCCACCCCATGCGCGACAACAAGGAGTTCCGGGACAAGAGCAAGAAGCGAGACGTGCGCAAATATGCCGAATACCTGCGCAAACAGGTCCGCGAACTCCTGACCGAGTTCGGCCAGGTGGACGTTTTATTCTACGACTTCTCCTTCCCGGGCGAAGACGGCAAAGGCCACGAGGACTGGCAGTCAGAAGAACTGCTCAAGGTGACGCGCGAACTTCAGCCGCGCATCATCGTCAATGACCGCCTTGACCTGAACGACGTGCCGGGCGGATGGGACTACAGGACGCCGGAACAGTATATGATGCGCGAAGGCGTGAAGGTAGACGGCAAGCCCGTGCCATGGGAGACGAATCAGACCTTCTCGGGTTCCTGGGGCTATCACCGTGACGAGTCCTCCTGGAAGAGCGTCGAGCAGCTTGTCCAGATGCTCATAGACGCGGTGAGCAAGGGAGGCAACCTGCTGCTGAACGTGGGCCCCACCGCGAGGGGCACCTTCGACGAGCGCGCCCTCGGCCGCCTGTCCGGGATCGGCGAATGGATGAAGCTCCACAGCCGCTCCATTTACGGCTGCACGCAGGCGCCCCGTGAGTTCACGGCGCCCCCGGACTGCCGGCTGACGTACAACCCCGAGACGCGCCGCCTCTATGTCCACGTCTTTAGCTGGCCCGTCGGGGAACTGCACGTGGATGGCGTCGGGGGGAAGGTGGTCTACGCCCAACTCTTGAATGACGCTTCGGAGATCACGTTCAGGGGCCGGCCGGACTGGCAGGCAAACCTGGAGACGCTTCCCAAAGGCACGCTCACATTCGCCCTTCCCGTGGTGAAGCCCGGCGTCTCGGTGCCCGTGATCGAGCTGTTCCTCAGGTAGGAAGGGCGGCTCGCAAGCATTTTCCCGGCGCAATGGCGCTCTTGCGTAGAGTCGCCTTGGCGGCGTGCCTGCCGCCGGATGGCGAGACGTCCTGGCGGCCCGATCTGCTTAGTCGCTCCCCCGGGCGGCTCCTAACCGCCGCTTTTCCGGCGGCTGCGAAGGATCAGCGCGACGATGAGGAGCACTACACCCCCTGCCGTGAGGAACAGCCAGGGCGAGACGGCCGAGGGCCCACCCGTCGGGGCCGGCGCCCTGGTGGGCACTCCGCCGCCGGCAGCAGGTGCGCTCGGCCCGGCCGGCTTTGGTGAAGAGGGCTGAGGAGCCGCTTGCACCGGAGGTGCCGCCGGGGCCTGGGCAGCCAGCAGCACGCCATCTATCGCCGCGCTCTGCCAACCGGCGGCCGTCCACGCCGCCTGCGCATCGGCCCGAGGCTTCTCGCTGCCAAACGCCTGCTCAATAGGGACCACAGCTATGGCCAGCCCGACGACAAGACCCAGAACATGACGCCACATCGGTCTGCTCCCAATAGCGTTAAAGAAGCAGTTCGGGACCGAGAACGAACTAAGAGCCTCTGACAGGATGACCCGTAGCCGCGACGGAGCGGATTTCGCCGCAGGCCAAGGAGCGTCGGGCGCCGGCACATAGGAGACCAATGCGCCAAGCCCGCGCGACACAGGGATGCGGCGAATGGCGCCCGTCCCTTCGGGTTGCGCCTCAGGCCGGCGTCTGCGGCGTCAGGGCTCCTCGTCGTGCCTGACCCTGGCACGGACTCGGAGCCCTTCCTTGCATCCACCCGGCCGGAGGCGCAACGCGGCTCACGCGGCATCCTGTTAGAGGCTCTACATTGTAGCCGACGGCAGAGGCGGTTGCCATGACCCTTTTTCCGATTTACGGCTTTCCGAGAATCTGAGGCGGAGCCTCGTCCGGCCAGGGGCCGCCCAGAGCCGCTGGACTGCAGAGAGCAGTCACCCCGCCCGGTCCAGCTTGAGAACCGCCCACAGGTCCAGCTCGGGGACAGTGATCGTTACGCCCTCCGGCGAGCGGCTTACCTTCAGCTCGACCGGCGCCTGTCGGGGCGCGTAGAGCGTGGCGCGGTCCACGTCCGCTCCGAAGAGCGAGCGCGCAAGCCGCAGCGTGAAGTCCTTTTGCGGCTCCATCGAGTCCTTCTGAGCCACGTAGTTTCGGTTGACCAGGTGGCAGACAAACGGCGCGGTCGGATCACCCGCCCTGGCGCGCGGCGCGACCGTTATGTTTGAGGCGCCGTCCACCGCGATCTCCGGCGGCGCGAGTTCGAACAACCGCTTCTCATCCGGCCAGATGACCGTGAGGGCCTTCGCCCCTTCGAGGACCGCCTGCTGCGCCGCGTCAAGGTCTGTCGGTTCCGTCACGACGAGCGCCTTCAAGCCCTTCAAGTCCTCGGCCCGCAGCCTGTCCGCCATCCAGTCATCGCCTGCCGGCACGAGGCGGAAAGGAACGTTTTTCAGGGCCATCTGCGCACATGCCTTTTCCGCCTGGACATGCCAGCGTCGGAATGCCGTGTTGCTATAGAGCAATCCGATCGAGGCGACGCTTTCGTAGCCATCGAACAGATCGGCGTGCTCGCGCACGAACTGGTAGAGATAGTCGTAATCGCCGGGCGCGCTCTCGTACCAATGCGCGCCTTTCTCCTTCGTGTAGCACCACTGGCGCGTGGGCGCCATGAGCTGATGGCCGAAGGCGTACGCCTGAGCGACCCAGGTGCGTACGAGGCCCGGGACGTGCTTTTCCTTGACGAAGGCCCAGTCCTCGCCGCTCGCCGTCGCGGCGAGCGGACGATCCAGCCCATCGGCGAGCTTGTAGCTCCAGACCGGCCCGCTCGGCACCGCGAGCGATGCCGCATCGTGCCTCACCTCGCCGACGAAGTAGCTTGCCACCGGGGCGACGAGGGCACTGTTCGGACCGGAAACGGGCGAGTTCACGCTGACGGCCAGCGGGTGGCCCGCCAGCTTTTCTGCATAGGCGCGGAACTCCGCCACCCAGGCCGTTGATGTCCGGAACTCGAAGCTCACGAACTCCTGGGCCAGCGGAAGCTTGGGCGGGTACGCTGCACTTTCCTTTCGGAACTGCTCCGTCGTAACGCCCCGGCCGCGAAGGAACTCGCCATAGTCGAAGCCGTCCAGAGAGTTGATGCCGAGCTTTCCGAGCGCCTGTGGCGACACGTTCTGCCGGAGGTAATCACGAAAGCCGGCCATGCACCATCGGCAGAAGCAGCCGCCCTGCGAGTGCGTGCCTGCTGTGCCGCCATAGTCGTCAATCTGCAGGCCGTCCATGTCCGCGGACAACGCCAGCCTCGCCTGGCTTTTCAAGTACTCGCGGTGCGAAGGGGAGTTCGTGCAGAACCAGTACGCGGGATTGCCTTTGTGCTTGCGATCCCAAAGCCAGGGCACCGTGATGGGCTGGCCGTCGAGGGTCCGGCAGACGGAGTTCATGAAGTTGGGATCGAAGTCAATCATGCCCGCAAAGGCGACGCGGAAGTCCACGTTGCCGCGGTAGCGGACGCCCAGGGCGCGTGCGTCGGCTATCCGCCGCCGCCACTCTTCGACGGCCTTCTGGTCGCCGCTCCACGGGCGCCCACCCCAGGCAACCACTGTCGCGCTGTATTCCCTGAAAAGCTCCGGCGAACCGGGGTACATAAACACCACGTCCGAGGGCTTGATGGCCAAGTTCTGGGCCTCCCCGGCGAGGGCCTCTGCGCCTGCCCACGCTGTTGCCGCAATCACTGTCAACGCCGCACACAAGATCGCGTGCCGCATAGCCACAACCTCCCCTTGCTCCACCCGGCAAAGAAAGACAGGGGCACTTTAGCACGCACCGGGCAGAAGTTCAAACTTCGTCCGGCCAGCAAGCGGCACGCCGCCGGCACACGCTTGAGAACTTGTTCCGGTGTATAATGGCTACCGGTTTGACGAGCTGCATGCCCAAAAGTAGCCGACACCGGCTGCAGTCCTGCAATCTCTGGATGCGCAGGGCAAGAGATGACGGAAGAGCGCCACACGAAGGTCTGCAGGTTTTGTTACGAGCAGATAGATGCCCGGGCAAAGAAGTGTCCGTTTTGCCGCCAATATCAGGAGCCGCTTGTTTTCCTGACTCTTCATCCCACCCTTGTCATGTGGCTTATGCTCCTCCCGCTTGCCGCCTTATGGGGCGGCATGCTCTTCTTGACTTACCGGGCCCTGAGCAGAGGAGAGGGATTTGCGAAGCACCAAGGGGAATTGAGGGTCATCAGCTCCAGTATGGCTTGGCTGGAGGATGAGAGCGCTCCGGCTATCCAGGTCACCGGCGAACTGGAGAATCTGGGCAGCGTACCCTGGAAGGAAGTCCAGATCGAAGTGCAGTTCACCGACTCCTCAGGCCATCTCGTAGACAAAAAAACGGAGACGGATCGCGGGACGTTCCCGCCTCGCAGCCGCGTGCCTTTTGCGGTCACAACGATTCCCAACTTGCCCAAGGTCAACTACGCGGCGTGCAAGGCCTATGCTCGATGGGCCAAAGACGCCAGAAGTTCCTGGTTCTGACCCCGAAGCTTCAAGTTGGGCGGTCAGCAACGTGTTCTTTCGGTGAAGCGGACATGGCGGAAGAGCGCGCAACAAAGGTCTGCAGGATCTGCTACGAGCCGATTGACGCCCGGGCCTGGAGGTGTCCTCACTGCCTGCAATGGCAAAGCAAGGGCGCTATCTTGCGACACAGCCAGGCGCTCTCCGTCTTTATCTTCGCTGTGCTATTCATAGCAGGCTGGGTCTTCGCTGTGAGTCTGCTCGAACAGACACTAAGAGGCCCCACTGACTATGTAGTCTACGAGGGGCAACTACAGGTCTCCGATTCCAGGATGCTGTTCGGCGAGTCGCCGAAAGGGCCGGTCGTCTTCGTGGTCGGGATGATCAAGAACACATGCGGCGTTGAATGGAAGAACATCGAGGTGCAGGCCCGTCTCAAGGACTCCGAAGGAAAGCTGATTGACGTCAAGACGGAGGTCACCTACTCCCGAAGGGTAATGCCCCACGGCGAGATGGCTTTCAAGGCAGAAGGGCCGGTTGAGTTGCCGAAGGAGCGATATGCCGGCTACGAAGTCAGCGTTGTGTCCGCAGAGGATGGGCGCCGCGGGTTCTGGTAGAAAAGGTTCGCGGCAGAGCGGTCTGAGCCGGCCTTACGCGTTCATGGCCTCCGCGTACACAGTGTCCGGCGAGAAGAACTTGTCCGACGCTATCGGCCCCCATGTGCCGGCGGCGTAATTGGGGAACCGGGGCGGCTCCTCCTTTTCCCAGGCCTCCAAGATGCCGGTGGCGAACTCCCAGGCCAACTCGACCTCGTCGCGTCGCGTGAAGAGAGCGGAATTGCCGGCCATGACGTCGAGCAGCAGCCGTTCGTAGGCCTCGGGCGACGCGGCCCGGAAGGCGCTGGCGTACGGGAAGTCCATCTCCACCGTCTTCAGTTCCATGCCGAGCCCCGGCACCTTGCTCGCAAAGCGCAGGGAGACGCCTTCGTCCGGCTGGATCCGAAGCTTCAGGCGGTTCGGCGTCAGTTCCACCCCTTTCATTGCGCCGAACAGGATGGCAGGAACGGCCTTGAACTCGATGGAGACCTCGGTAAGGCTCACGGGCAGCCGCTTGCCTGCGCACAGATAGATGGGGACGCCGGCCCAGCGCCAGTTGTCTATGTAGGTCCGGATGCCCACAAAGGTCTCGGTGTTGGAGTGCGGGTCCACCCCCTTCTCCCGGCGGTAGGGCGGGACTTCCGCCTTGTTGACCACGCCGTGCCCATACTGTCCCCGCACCACCGAACGCCGGATTTCGTGGCCGGACATTCGCCGAAGACATCGCAGCACCTTCACCTTCTCATCCCTGATGGCGTCCGCCGCCAGCGAGGACGGCGGCTCCATCGTCACCAGCGTCAGGAGCTGCAAGACGTGGTTCTGGAGGATGTCGCGCAGGATGCCGGTCGAGTCGAAATAGCCCCCGCGGTCCTCCACCCCGAGCGTCTCGGCAACGGTTACGCGAATGTAATGCACTGACTCCGTACGCCAGACGCGTTCAAAGACCGAGTTCGCAAACCGCAAGACGCTGATGTTCTGCACCGTCTCCTTGCCCAGGTAGTGGTCCATGCGGAATATCTGGGTCTCGTCGAGCAGGCGGTCAATGCCGTTGTTGAGTTCGCGCGCCGACTTCAGGTCGTGCCCGAAAGGCTTCTCGAAGACGACGCGCAGGTAGGGACGGCCTTTGTCAGAGGTTGGCCCGAGCCGCGAAAGGCTCCCCGTCGCGGACAGGTTGTCAAGGATCGGCGTCACCACTTCAGGCGGCACGGCCAGGTAGAAGATGCAATTGCCCCGCGTGTGGGCGCGCTGGTCTAACTGCTGCAATCGGCTGTGCAGCTTGACGAAGCTCTCGCGCTCGTCGTAGGCGCCCTGCTGGTAGAAGACGTTGGCGGCCAGAGAATCCCACACGCCCTTGTCCACAGGTTGCGTGCGCGAGAAGCGGGAGATGCTGGACTGCAGGTGCTCTCGGAAAGCGCCGTCCGTCATGGCAGTCCGGCCGTAGCCCAGGACTGTGGTGCATTCCGGCAGCAGCTCTTCCTTTGCCAGGTTGTAGAGCGCCGGCGCCAGCTTCCGCTGCGTGAGGTCGCCGCTTGCCCCGAGGATCACGATGACGCAGCATTCGGGACGGCGCAATTCTGATTCAAACACTCCCACTTCCCCCCTGTGTGGCCTGTTGAAAAGGCTCTCTCAAGGCTGCGGGCGCCAGGCCGACCCCTATAAGGCGCTGCTGCAGAACCCCATCCTGGCTTCGGCCGGCTGCAGCGCCGTGCTGCTGTGTCGGGCTGCATCGGCGATATTATGCTTCTATATCGCCTGCTTCGCCCTCCTTGCATCGCGGCGCTTCGCTCGGCCTCGGGCCGGAGGAGGGGGTTCTGCAACAGCGCCTGCATGGACGGCCATTCTCTGACCTTAACGATATGCCCCAGGCGGCCCGTCCGGTTCTCCCCCGCTCCCACTGCTAAGTCTATCGCTTTGCAGGGCGCTGTCAAGACACCTAACGCGAGGGGCACTCCCATGGACGTCTGGACGCCGCGGCCTACTTGACGGCTCGTATGGCGGCTGCTAAGATACCGTGCGGCTGGATCAGTCACTGGCAATTCAGGGGAGGGCCATAAGATGGCGCAGGTTGACAAGTTCCTCAACTTCCTGATCAAGAATGCTGGCTCCGACCTCCACCTGGTGACAGGCTCCCCGCCAATCGTCCGGATTGACGGGCTGCTCCAGAAGATGAATCTCCCGCCCCTGACCGCCGACCAGGTCAAGTCCCTCATCTATGAGATAGTCCCGGAGCGGAACCGCAAGGAGTACGAGGCCATCAACGACACGGACTTCGCGTACGAGATACCGAACATTGCGCGGTTCCGCACCAACGTTTACCGGGACATCCGCGGGCCGGGGATGGCCCAGCGCCTGATCCCCTTCGACATCATGACTGTGGACGACCTCGGCCTGCCGCAGTTGATCCGCGACCTCGTCATGCTGCCCAAGGGCATCCTCCTTTGCACAGGCCCTACCGGCTGCGGCAAGAGCACCACGCTGGCCGCCCTCCTCGAGTACGCCAACCAGCGCCGCGCGGACCACGTAGTCACGATCGAAGACCCCATCGAGTTCGTCCACGAGAACATCAAGTGCATCTTCAGCCACCGCCAGGTCGGCCTGCACACGGAGAGTTTCAGGCGCGCCCTGCGAGCCTCGTTCCGCGAAGACCCTGACGTCATCCTGGTGGGCGAGATGCGCGACCTGGAAACGACCGCCCTGGCCATCACGGCGGCCGAGACGGGCCACCTGGTCCTGGCCACCGTCCATACCACAACGGCCCCCAGCACCGTGGACCGCGTGATTGACCAGTTCCCGCCCGACAGGCAGTCGCAGATACGAGTCATGCTTGCCGCCACGCTGAAAGCCGTGATCACTCAGGCGCTGTGCCGCCGCAAGGTCAAAGGGCGTGTCGCCGCCTTCGAGATACTCGTCGTCCACAGCGCCGTGCAGAACCTCATCCGCGAGAAGAAGACATACCAGCTTCCTTCCGTCATCCAGACGGGCAAGAAGTACGGCATGATCACGATGAATGAGTCGCTCATGAACCTTGTCCATGACGGCTTCATTGATCTGGATGAAGCCTACAGCAAGTCCATAGACAAGCAGGACATGAACGACCGCGTCAACCAGTACCTGCTGAGCCTCGTTGCCGCGGGGCAAGTTGCGCCTCTGGACGCGATGAAGCAATCCTACTTCAGGCCGAAGATGCTTGAGCTTCTGGTGGCCAATGGGTACGGCAAGGCGCTCAAGAGCCTGGACCTCTCAAAGCTCGACCTTGCAGAAGAAGTAGTGACCTGACGGGGCCGTCCCGCACAAGACCGGTTCCCCTCTTTCGCGCGCGGGAGGGTGCAGGCCGTGCAAAGGCTCGTCTCCTGCGCAGCTCTGCCTTTTCTCGCTCTGCTGTTCGCGGGTTGCCACGGAGGCGAGGTCCGTCTCCGCACGTCGCCCGACTCCAGCAGGCATGAATGGCGGCGGCTCCTGTCAGCCGAGCAGTTCTCCGCGCCGGTCCGCAAGCTTTTCTATGCGGTCGAACCGCCGCTGGGTTATGCCGAGGCGCGCCTCCGTCCCCTCGAAGGCCGTGCCCTGAGCGCTCGGATGCGCTGGAATGCAGTCATTCGATCTCTCCTGGACCGCTTCGACGAACTGCGCGCGCAGCACAACGAGGCGAAGATCACCGTCAGCGAGTTCGATCAAAGGCGCGACGTGCTGCTCGTTATCAGCAGGGACCTGACGACGAAGAAAGTCTTGCTCGAGGCAGCCCTTGAGCAGTACCTGACTGCCAAAGCGGAGCTTGCCGCCGCGGCGGCGGAGCAGGGCGAGCAGCCCCCGCAGCCGGCGAGCGCGGCCCGCACCCGGATGGACGAGGCCCTGGCCACGGCAGAGCGGATCATAACCGAGGCCTCGCAGTTCGTGCGCGCCCTCGGCGCCTCTTAGCCCTTGCCCGGCGCGGGCGAATGCCCTCGCAGCCGCTGGACGTTCGAAGTTCCGCTGCTATAGCCATGAAAACCGATTTCGCAACTACCAGGGACCAGATTCGGGAACTCGACAGGATCGCGGTCAAGCAGTACGGCATTGACGGACTGATCCTGATGGAGAATGCCGGACGCTGGTGCGCGCGGACAGCGGCACGGATGCTCGGCGGGGCCAGCGCAAAGTCAGTCGCCGTCGTCTGCGGGCCGGGCAACAACGGCGGGGACGGCTTTGTGATCGCCCGCCACCTGAGCAACTGGGGAGCCGACGTGCGCCTCGTGCTCCTGGCCCGCGTGGACGACGCCCTTGGCGGCTCGCACGAGGCCGCCGCCAACCTTCGCATCCTCTTGAACATGGGCATCGCGGTCCGCGAGGCCCCATCCGCAGAGGAGGCCGCCCAGGCGATCCGGGAGTGCGCAGGGTCCGACTTGTTGGTGGACGCTCTCCTGGGCACGGGCACTCATGGCGAGATAAGGGAGCCGTTCTATTCTGCTATAAATGCTATCAATGAATCCGCGTGTCAGGTGCTGGCCGTGGACGTGCCTTCTGGCCTGGACTGCAATACCGGCACGCCCCTCGGGACGGCCGTGCGGGCCGCCCGCACCGTCACCTTCGTGGCGAACAAGGTCGGCTTCGCGCAGCCCGCCGCTCGGGAGTACACCGGTGAGATCGAAGTGGCCGAGATCAGCATCCCGCGCGCGGCCATCGAGAGGGTGCTCTCCGGAGATCCGGGAGTTCCGCCGTCCAATCCCTAAACCTTCGCACTAATCCGCAGTTATTGCACCCGCTCGTGACTGGAGTCGTTCGGAGTCACCGCATGCGACGACCAGGTGGTCAGTCTCTTCAAACGGCATCCCCCAGGCCTCGGGACTCGGCATCTGCCCGGCCGTTCGGGTTCGGCTCCGAGAGTGCCCGAGGGCTGGCGTTTCTTCTCGCGGTGCTCTGCGCGGTGAGCCCCGGCGTCACTTTGTGCAGAACGGTCTCGGCTCAGGAGCGGCCTGCCTGGTGGGATGGGCGCTGGCACTACCGCGAACTCATCTCCATCAATCCCAACCAGGAATTCGCGGGCAGCCCTGTCGCGCAGGTCCGGGTGCATATCCGCGCCGACGCAGACCATGCCGGGGCCGACATACGCGTGGTCGCTCCGGACGGGCGCCCCGTCACTTTCGCAATCATGCACGCCTCGGCGGAAGGCCAGTACCTCATCGCTTTCCAGGCCCCACAGAAACAGGGTTTTTATGGCGTCTACTACGACAACCCGCACGCCGAAGCTGTCCAACAGACGCCTCCGGGGCGCGGCCTCCTTTACGAAACGCGGCCGATCCCGGAGAAGGCGGTCGTGAATTCCTGGGCGGACGCCCAGGCCGCCCTGGCGCGCGCCGCCGCCAGCTACGGCGCGGCATACTGGAACCGCGTCTTCGACGCCTACAACCCCTTCGGTCGCCAGTCCGACTACATTGCCGTCTATCGGGGCTACATCCGCTGCCCCCAGCCCGGACAGTACAGGTTCGCCACGGTGAGCGACCAGGCTTCCTTCTTGCTCGTGGACGATAAGCTGGTGGCCGAGTGGGCGGGGCCGCACGTCATCCGCGAGGGGCAGAGGGGCGAGCACGGCGGCGCCATCGAACTGGCGCAGGGGATGCATGGATTCCTGTATGTCTCCTCCTCGTTCGGCGTGGCTGCCCGCGCAGAGGCGGCATGGATGCCGCCCGGCAGCGACCGCTTTGAGGTGATCCCGCACTCCGCCTTCCCCGGCCTGCCGGAGGCCGAGGTATTCGAGAGCGAGTGGTACGGCCAGCCCATCTGCGCAGACTTCACTTCCAGGCCCGAAAGCTATTGCGAGGCGCCCGCGGCCGCGGGCAGCGCCGACATCCAGATGACCGCCGTCAAGTTCGCCTCGAAGAGCACAACCGGCGGGAACGCCCTTATAGACTCCTACCTCTGGGACTTCGGTGATGGCCAGACTGCCGCCGACCCGCAGCCGCGACACGTCTTCCTCGCGCCCGGCACCTATACAGTCACCCTGAACATCACCTCCACCGCGGGCGACCGTACCGGCTGCACCAAGAAGGTGAAGGTCGGCCCCATCTACGAAGACCTGGATTTCCCGCGCAAGAAGCTTGAAATGTTCTGGGAGTACGTCAAAGGCTACCACCCGGACAAGCTCCCCACACCGCTGCTCCTGGCCGAATGGCAGTTCGCCAAAGAGATGGAGAAGAGCCGCGAAGCCTTCGACATCGCCAGAGCACTTGACGCGCGGCGGGAGCAACTGGAGCCGGCCCGTGTCTACGACGTGGCCATGGACCTCGGCAGGTACTACGAGGACGTGGAGCGCCGGCCGGACAAGGCAGAGGAGTACTTCAACCTGGCCCTTCAGAGCGCCCCGCAGTCGGACCAGCAGCGCCGCTTCAACGCCCGGTTCGCCCTTTGCGATCACCACTTTTACTACCTCGGGCAGGCGGAACGCGCCCGCGAGGAATACCGTAAGCTGCGGTCGGACTTCCCGCAGACGGACCCCGCCCGTCGTCGTGTGGCCCTCATACGCATCGGCGACACTTTCGCCGTCGAAGGCAAGGCAGAGGAAGCGTTGGCGACCTATCGCGAGGCCGAGGGCGACCCGGCGTACGTGCCCAGCCAGCCGCGAGCCGTCATGAGGGGTTCGATGATCCAGGAGGTGGAGTCGGCCCTTCGCGGCGGCGACGGCGACGCGGCGTTGAGCCGGCTGGAAGAGCTGCTCTGGTATTATCCGACTATGCGGATCGAGGGGCAGCCTGCCCTCCTTCGGGTCAAGGCCAATCTCCTCAAAGGGAAGTTCGAGGAGGCCAGGAAGCAGGCGGACATCTTCATCCGCGTCTCGCACGACGCGAACTGGCTGCCGGCCGTCCACGTCGGCGCGGCCGAGGCCTGCTTCGAGTTGGGGCTGACGCAGGACGCCACGCAGCACTACAATGCCGTGCTGAAGGACTTTCCCGAGTCCCCCGAGGTCAAGGACGCCGAAGAGGGCCTCCGCCGCGTGGGGCAGTGAGGTCCACGACGTCGTGGCCGACGTTGAGCCTCGCGCGGCTCCCAGCAGCCTCGGTCACGGCAACCGGACGCGGGCCTCACGCGCTGAATGCCACATTAACCAACTCAATGCCCTTGTCGGGCGACGGCATGAAGAAGGCGGCGGCGAGGTCGCGGCCGCGCGTGCCGATGACGCAAAAGCTTCCATCTCCTGCCTTAATTACAATATAGGGCTCCTTCTGTGTTTCCCCTTCGCCCCATCCCAAGCGCAGCTTCACGAGGCGCGCCGCGGCCTCAGCGGCGGCCTGTGCACTGGCGTATTCGATGAGCAGCAGGCCCGCACGCCTGTCATCTTTCCGCAAGGCAGGATAGGCGCCGTATGCACCAACGCTGCCGGCGGTGAAGCCCCAGGTCTCGTCCGGGATGAAGTTGTCCGCCAGTCGGATGTTGAATAGCGGCTTCTCGTCGCGCATGAAGACGACGCTCATGGGGTCGAGCCCCTCGGCCGGGAGACGGCGGCAGATGGCGGGCCGAGGCGCCGGCTTCTCGTTGAGGGCGCCCAGCGCAGCGGTCGCCAGGAGCCGCGCGGGATCGAGCGGGATGCTGCCAACATTGGTCACGGCGATCATGAAGCGCCCGCGCCATGCCCACAGCGAACCGCTCAGGACCGCCGCCTCGTTTCCACCCACGTCCGCCGGCTCACCGCGCCGGTCCTTGGCAAAGGCGCCGAAGGCGTCGTCACTCGTCTTGAACTCCCACAGGTCTGCTTTCAGTTTCTCCTTGCCGTCGGTGTACTCGGCCGCTGTCACGCGGACGAAGCCGAAGGTGAGATACGGCTCGGCCGCGCCGTCAATGTACTCGAAGAGCCTTTCCCGCCCTTCATATGTGGTCTTGGGGCCGGCAAGCCGCAGGTCACCCACGGACAGGGGCAGAGCCGTCTCCGTGACCGGGGGCGCCGCGGCCGCAGCGGCCTGGGCCGGGAGTTCCCTGAAGCCGCCGGTGACGCGGATCGCTGCCAGGCCGACGACCGGGCAGACGGCCTCGCAGTATCCGCAGCCCACGCATGCGTCGGGGCGAACGTAAACCAGGCGCAACTCCTGCCCTGTCTTCCCGCCGGCAACCTGGGGAGGCAGACTCTCGCCTCCGGCCGTAGGGGCGCCTTCGGCTCCGCCAACGGAGGGTGCAACCTGGAGGCGCTGGAAGTGAATGGCTTTGCCGGGCGCCGGGCAGACTTCCTCGCAGACGCCACAATTCCATTGGTCGGGAACGAAGCCTTCCATCTCTCGCCGCTGCCAGCCGCGCCACGGAATGCAGCGGCCCGTGTCCACGTAAGCGAGCCCTATCGCCGTCTTATGCTTGTCTTGCAGAGTGAAGCGCGGGATGGCGCCGGACGGGCAGGCCCGTCCGCAGAGGTCACAGTTGTACTCGCAGTAGCCAGGGCGCGGGGCGACCTTCGGCGTCCAGAGCGATTCGAATCCGGCCTCCATGCCCGCCGGCTGGATTACCTGAGTCGGGCAGACGCGCATGCACTGCCCGCACCGGACGCACTTGCTCAGGAACTCCTCAGTGTGACGGCCGGCCAGGGGCGGACGAATGAGCGGATCGTCCTTGGCATGACGCCACGGCCATACGCTGCGCAGGAACGGATACGCGGCCACGCCGGACGCCACAGCAGTCAGCACGCCCCGCCGCGTGAGGCTTACTTCCTTCTGCTGCTCGGCGGGAGCCGGGAGGAAGAACCTGACAGCGTCATGCGCGCACGCGGGCTGGCATTGCAGGCAGAGGATGCATTCATCGTTCAGGGTCCGGCGGCCGTCGGGCGATATGCAGCTCATGGGGCAGACGCGCGCACAACCGCCGCACGAGACGCAGGCGTCGCTCACGGAGCGTCTGGTCAATGATGTCCTGGCAGCCAGCGCATAAACGGCGCCAAGGGGGCATATATAGCGGCACCAGAAGCGCGGTCGCACAAGGTCCAACGCAAGCAGGCCTAAGAGCGCCGCAAGAGTCAATGCCTGAAGTTGGAAGATGGGGTCGGCGCGCGCTGATAGCAGGCCGCGGAGGGCCGCCTCGCCACGTCCGCCCCCCATCCGCGGGAAGGCCTGGACGATCGCAAGAAGCCCATGGAACACGTAGGAGTGCACGACGAGGATGAAGCTCCGCGCGGCGATGCTCAGCGGGTCGAAGAGGCCGAAGAACGAGACGCCAAGGAAAGCGCCCATGATGCAGGCGGTAAGCAGGTAGTACTTGAGGCGGCGGGCCCGTTGGTGCTCGAAGTCCTCGGGGACGCCCTCGGCCTGCTGTGCAGGGCGGCCGGCACGGCGCCTATACCGTCCCCTTAGGAAGCGGATGGTGCGGTCCCCGATGTCCAGCGTGGCGCCGAGGGGGCAGAGCCAGCCGCAGAAGAACCGCCCAAGCAAGAGGGCCAGCGCCAGGAGGACGAGTGCCGGCCAGAAGTAAGCGACCACCTGCCAGGAGGAGACGGAAGCTCCAATGCCGCTGAAAGGGCTGAAGCGCAGCAGATAGTCGCCGCGGGCCGCCGAAGCGGCCAGCGGGGGGATGCAGACGATGAAAAGGAGAAACAGGACGAACGCCGTCGCTTGCACTATTCGCCGGGTGCGGCGCGGTCGGACTGTCCGCTTCTCAGCCACGGGAACCCCCTGCGCGATTGCCTCACCATCGGCCCGCCGGTTGTCCGCAGGCCGGACACGGGCAAGGTGCATCGAATCTAACCCAACGCTCAATAGCCGTCAAAGCCCGCGTGACCGTGACGGCCCAAGTCAAGGTGCGCGACTGGACGTCTCGAACCGGTCCTTATCTGGTCTTAGACGGTCTTAGCCGTCCTTAGACGGCCTTATTTGGTCTTGCATGGTCTTATTTGGTCGGTTTTCGGGCTGTCCGAGGGCCCACGGATGCCTTCCGTGACCTTCTCAGGTGCTTCGAGACAGGCCAAAAAAGTCGCAACTCCTTTGGTACAAAGGAGCTAAGCCTAAAAATGGGCTTGCTTCGCAAAAAGGCCTGTTTCACCACAACGACTCAACGTTGGCGACCAGAAGCTAAGGAAAACGAGTGGTTCGCACCGACCTTCATCCTCCACCCCTTGTTGCCATGATGACGACTTCAGACTCTGATCCACAGGATTGAGCCCGATATGGAAAGAAGGCTGAGGCTTCAACGTCCGTCCCCCTGCTCCGTGCACTACGTATTTCATACTCGTCTTTGGAATAGAAATCAAGAAAAAGTCTGAAGTCTGAAGGCAGAAGTATGAAGTGTTGCGAGGCGCGGCCGGCCGATGCGGACGCGACGCCCGAAGGCGGACTCGGGATGACGAGGCCCTGGGGCAGGGCTGGGCTTAGACCGGGATCGGGATGGCGACCTGCCGGTGGGCCGCAACGGGGGAAGTTGAAGAAGGAGCATCAGGTGAGGCCTTCATCCTGGCCAGATCGGCGAATCAGCGAGAGGGCGCTGCGGGCGGCGCGGGCTGAGGCGCCAAGCTGCGCGAAGCCCAAGAGCGCCTGCCGAATCGCCTGACGGCAGGCCTCGTAGGCGTCGGGGTTCTGAAGGAGCTTCAACGCCTCATCTGCAATCCAGCGGCCACAATTGCCCGACGTGGCCTTCTCAGGGCAGATGACGCGCCCTGCCAGAAGGTTGACAAGCCCGACGACCTGCGTCTCCGAGAGTCCGTACGCCATGAAGGCGAGGAGCGGCGAGGCGCGGTAGAAGATGACCATCGGGGTGCCCTGACTGGCGATCTCCAGCGTGATCGTGCCTGATTTCGTGATGCAGAGCTTGCTCGCCTGGGCAAGCTCTGCCGGCCGCACGTTTTCCAGCACCTCAAGCTCATGGCTGCTGCGCGAAAGGAGGCCCGAGAGCACGTCGCCCACCTTCGGGCCGCCGAGGACGGCAAAAGTGGCGTCCGGCAAAGCTCGCCGTATGTGGCCGCAGCTCTCGACAATGGCCGGCATGTGAGCGATGACCTCCTGGGGCCGGCTGCCTGGAAAGACGCCTATTAAGCGTTCGCCGAACCGGCGGCGCAGATCGGCAACGGTGCGCTCGGAGGGCGGGTTCCTGTCGAGCTCATCGAAGAGGGGATGGCCGAGGTATTCCGCCTGGACGCCATATCGCGCGTAGAGGTCCTTCTCAAACGGATATATCAGGCCGGCGCGCGTGACCCATTTGCGCAGCTTTTTCACGCGATATCGCCCGTGAGCCCAGACCTGGGGCGGGATGTAGTAGAAGACGGGGATGCCGCGCGCAGCCGCCACTTTGCACAGGCACAGGTTGAACCCGCCGAAGTCCACGGGGATGACGAGGTCCGGCCGCCGACTGTCGAAGAACCTGCGGCAGACGGCAAGGCGCCGCCGAAACCGCCCTGCGCGAAGGATGTTACGCAGCCACATGGAGCTGTGGCGCTCCCAGTCGGGGCTCAGCGGCTCCAGACCGACCTCGGCCATGCGGTCCATCCCGAGGCCGGTGAAGCGGGCGGCGGGCTCCGTCTCTCTAATCGCCCGCATGAGGTTCGCAGCATGGAGGTCGCCCGAGTCGTCCCCGACGCTCAGGAATATGAGCTTGTCCGCCACTTGCGCCGCTCCCTTATGGACCGCCGTCGGGAACATCATAAAGCATCGGGGGCAAGTTCCAATCGCCCTGACGCCAGCACCGTCACGGAATCCAACTACGTTGAGGGAGCAGAGGTCGCAAGGGGCGGCCCCTCTTGACTGCGAAGCTGGGCGAAGGCGCGAACTCCCCGACCAGAACAGGCTTCGGTTGCGGCAAGGGCCTACCCGGAGGGAGGCGGGCCGTCTTGCGATTCTTTGCAGCCGGCCTGGAGAGTACCCGGATACTCCCTCGCCAGGATCTCGGCCACCCTGCGGCTGAGCGCCGGGGCCTCTTCGGTGGCGGCTACCCAGACTATGGACCACGCCACGGCAAAATAGGCATGCACGGCGATGTTGCGAAAAGCAACGATGTCGGACCATTCAATACCAGGATGGCGCTGCTGAAATTCGCTGGGCAGGCGTGCCGCGGCTTCACCGATAACTGCGAGCTTCTGCAATACCGCACTGCGCAACAGGTCGTCTCCGATGAACCGGTCCCTGTCAACGCCGACAAGGAAGCGCGCTATCGAATCGGCCGCCTCCACGATGTCAACCAGATAGAGTTCCTCACGCCTCATAGAGCACCTCTGCGCTGGCGAGCACCGCTTGACGGATTAGCGGTTTCAGCCCTTGCTTCGGGACCAGGTCCACGGGACGGCCGACAATGTCGGCAAGCTCGCGCTGCATGCGAGCAAGGCTGAGGAAGCCAACATGCGTTCCGGGCTCGAACTCCACCAAGAGGTCCAGGTCAGAGGTGGCATTGAAGTCTTTGCGTGCCGCTGACCCGAAGAGCGACAGCTCGCTCACGTGGTAGCGTCGGCAGAGAGCCTGTATCTGGTCCATAGGCAAGACAAGCCGTCGAGCGGCCATCGGTGGCTCTCCTAACGGGGGTTGAGCCTTGCCCCCTCTCAACGGTAGAAAGGTCTGCCCCTGAGCCTATTGCAGCCCGCCACCGAGCCTGCACCGCCCATATGGGGCAAAGGCACAAAGAACTCCTGACCAGTTGGCGGCCACGATTGTACGTGCCCCATATGGTCAAATCAAGCCGCAGAGACGCGTCCGCGGATGCACGGCCAACGGCGGGTGCATCAGGCATTGAGGCGGCCCCTGGTCCGGGCTATCATAGAAACGGGGATAGTGCCGAGCCGCTCGCAGAGGCCGATGTGGACTACGTGATCATCATCATTCCCGCGGGCCTGGCCGTCATCGTGGCGGTCGTGTTCGGTTTGTTCAAGCATCCTGCGAAAGCGTTAGAGGAACGCCGACAGCGCATGGTGGAACTGGCGGGAAGACTGGGCCTTCGCTACTACGGCTCGGTGGACGCGGTCGCATCGTCGCTCCTTCCGTCGAGCGCGCTTTTCGAGAAGGACGTGCCGCGGAACGTAGGCAATCTGATTGCGGAAGTGCGGAGGCCTCCGCGAGCGCTTCTATTCGACTATGGGCACGGGGACGCTCCCATGCAGCGCGCGGATCTGCGGAGTGAGGGCGAAGAGCGGATGCTCTACCTGGTAGCAATGGTCCGGCTCCCGGATACCGTCCGTGCAGTCGCAGCGTGTCTCCACCGAAAGGACTGGTTCGGGGGGCCGGTCAACGTCAAAGGTCTGTACACGTTGCAGTTCGAGGGCGACCGCGCGTTCAGCGAGAGTTTCCTGATTGCGGGGGAGCCGCGGGAAGCGATCTCCCGCATGCTCGGGGGGCCGGTGCGACAGGCGATCATGAGGTGGTCGAGCGGCGGCCCACAGCCGGTGGTCGAGTTGATGCCGGAGTGGGTGATGGCCTACGTTGAATCGGAGACGGGAGACCGGCAGGTGGCGCAGAAGGCAACAGAGCTTCTGGGCTACGCATCGGGCGTGGTCAAGGCGCTTGGGGAGGCGCACTGAGGCGGCGGCAGGCGAGGCGCACGGCGATGTTGGCTACTCGGTTGCCGGCACGCCCATCAGCGTCAGCAGTCTCGCGGCCGCTTTGTGCCGGGCCTGGCGCACGCGGTCGCTGTACTTTGATATCGCCGCCTCGACCTTGTCCAGCCGCGCTCGTTCTTCGGGGGAAAGGAGCGCGGCGCGTTGAGCGTCGAAATCGGACTGCGCTTTCTGTTGGGCTTCGCGGAATTGCCTGTGGTGTTCTTGCCAGGCCGCCGTGTCCGTCATTGCCTGGCGTGTAAGTCGCTGCTGGAGGGCGTCGTGGAGGGCCTTGTTCAATGAGTCCCGATGGCGCTGAAGGCTTCGCCGTTTCTCCGCGCTGAGGCCGGCCAGTTCAGCCGGGTCAGCGGTGACAATGCGAAACTCGGGCGGGATGGAGGCGCCGGGGACAGCCGCCTGGATCGCATCGGCGAATTCCCTCTGCGCCGCTGCCGTCTCGTCTGCAAATACCTTGAGGGTTGATAACGCGCCGTCGTAAACGCCTCTCTGCTGCTCGGTCAGGACGGCGCGAACCTTCTCTGCGTACGCGTCGCTCAGCTTAGTGAGGAGCGTCGCTCTCTGTTGCCCCTGCTCGACCGCAAGCCGGCCAATGGCCGCGCGCTGCTCCGGCGAGAGGTCGAGGAGGCGCGGAGCGAGGCCGGTCACGTCAGTTGGCTCGCCGGCGCCGGCGAGGTCCAATCCGCCGATCAGGTTCGAGGTCAGGCTGATTGCCCTGGCCGCGTCGGGCGCGGGCTGCGGTTGTGCCGCGGGCTTGCTTGCAGGAGACGCAGTGGGCGCGGGCTCCCGGGCAGACGGAGGCGCGGTGGCCGCTGCATTGGGGACCCCTTCCTGACCTGCCAGCGCGGTGACCGGGAATGCCAGGGCGGCCGTCAGCAAGACCGTCATAGCAGCCAGGCGCTGGCTGTGGGATCGGGTGAGCACGCTGATTTGTCTCCCGGTGTGAGCGTCGCGCAGACGTTACGGAGTCCAGCGACTCGATTGTGCGGGGCCAGCCACGGGGTGTCAAGTGCGCAGCGGACGCCGGGCGCTTCTCTGCCGTGCGTCGGAGGCACATCTGGCGCATTGAAAGGAGACGACATGCAGGCGAACAGGCTCTGAAGCGGCGGCGCAACTTCGCGCATTTGACACCCCGTCGAGGCATGTGGGAGAATGGAGGGTTACCCCACGTTTTGCCCACTCGCCGTCGCGAGGCGGATCACGCTTCCGTAACTCTTGCGGGGAACCAACGATGAGCGAAGGACTCTTGGAGATACGCTGGCACGGCCGGGGCGGCCAGGGCGCCAAGACGGCTGCTTCGATGGTGGCCGAGGTCGCGGTCGAGGCCGGGAAATACGCCCAGGCTGCGCCAGAGTACGGCGCGGAGCGCGAGGGAGCGCCAATCAAGGCTTATACGCGCATTGCGCGGGACGTTATCAGGACGCACGACGCGATCTACTACCCGGACATCGTGGTCGTGCTGGACGACACCCTCTTAGAGTCCCAGCAGGTGGACAGCGGGCTCAGCGACGACGGCATCCTGCTGGTCAACACGAAGAAGCCGCCGGCCGAGGTGCGGAAGCTCCTGGGTTTGAAGGGGCGCAAGATATATACGATAGACGCCACGGCCATCGCTCTGGCGGAGATCGGCCGGCCGATCCCGAATACGGTCATGATCGGCACGCTGCTGGCCGTCACGGGCGTGGTGGATGTGGAGCACATCTTGAAGAGCATCCAGAAGAAGCTCGGCGGGAAGCTCAGCGAGGGCATGCTCAAGGGCAACATACGCGCCGTGGAAAGGGCCTTCAAGGAGGTGAAGAGCGAGAATGGCTGACCTGCTGAAGAAAAGCGAGATGAAACCGGGGACGGTGGCCGAGGGCGGGACGATGGCCAAGCTGTACACCGGCTCGTGGCGGACGTATTGCCCGGTGACTGATTTCGAGAAATGCGTGCACTGCATGATGTGCTGGATCTGCTGCCCGGACAGCGCCATCCTCGTCAAAGAGGGCAAGAAGGTGGGCACCGACATGCAATACTGCAAAGGCTGCGGCGTCTGCGCGGCCGTCTGCCCCACGGATGCCATCACGATGAGGCTCGAGAGCGAGATGGGCCCGGACGAAAGGAAAGGATAGACAGCGATGGGCGAAAGAATGGCATTGACCGGGAACGACTCGGCGGCGTACGCCCTGAAGCAAATCAACCCGGACGTGGTCGCCGCTTATCCCATCACGCCTCAGACCGAGTTGATGCACAAGTTCGCGGAATATGTGGCCGATGGCGAGGTCGTGACGGAGTTCGTCCCCGTCGAGAGCGAGCACAGCGCCATGAGCGCGGCCATCGGCGCGTCCCTGGCGGGCGCCAGGTCGTGCACGGCCACCAGCTCGCAGGGATTGGCCCTGATGTGGGAGATGCTGTACATCGCCGCGAGCTGCCGCTGCCCGATCGTGATGCCGGTAGTCAACCGCGCGCTCAGCGGCCCCATCAACATCCATTGCGATCACAGCGACGGCATGGGCGCGCGCGACTCGGGCTGGATTCAGCTCTACTGCGAGAACTGCCAGGAATCCTACGACAATACGATACAGGCGATCCGCATTGCCGAGCATCCCGACGTGCGCACGCCGGTCATGGTCTGCCTGGACGGCTTCATTCTGAGCCACACGCTCGAGGCGCTGGAGGTCATGGATGACGGCGTCGTGCGCCAGTTCATCGGCGATTACAGGCCGGCGGGCAGCCTGCTCGACGTGGACCACCCGGAGACTTTCGGCGCTTTTTCCCTGCAGAACTACTACTTTGAGTTCAAGAAGCAGCAGGTGGATGCGATGGCCGGCGTGCCGGCGATCATCGAGGAGATAGGGGAGCAGTACGGGAAGTTGACGGGCCGCTCCTACGGCCTGCTCGATCCGTACCGGTGCGACGACGCGGACGTCATCCTGGTCGGGCTCGGCTCGACGATGGGGACGGCCAAGCAGGCGGCGGATGACTTGCGCGCGGATGAAGGGCTGAAGTGCGGCGCGCTGAAAGTGCGCTCCTTCCGCCCGTTCCCCGGCGAACAGTTGCGCCGGCTTCTGAAGGATGGAGCGGCCGTGGGAATCCTTGACCGGGCCATTTCCTTCGGCCTCGGCGGGCCCCTTTTCCACGAGGTGCGCTCGGCCTGCGGCGGCGCAGCCACCATGCTGAACTTCATCTACGGGCTCGGCGGACGCGACCTGAGCCTGGACGGCATAAAAGACCTCTTCCGTGCCCTTTCCGAGGCAAAAGCCACAGGGCACGCGGAGCCGGTGGAACGCTACGTCGGCGTGCGCGAATGACGTTCGGTTGCGACACAAAAGACCCAGATACGTATGAGGTGAAAAAATGGCAACTACCAACCTCAAGCAGCTCAGCGAGATGCCCGACCTGCTCAGCGGGGGGCACGCTGCATGCCCCGGCTGCGCCGGCCCTGTGATCATCAGGCAGGCGCTGCTCGCCGCTCAGCAGGACGGCTGGCACGCGGTATGTTCGATTGCCACGGGCTGCATGGAAGTGAGCACGACCATCTACCCCAATTCCGCCTGGCGGGTGCCGCTGGTCCACAGCGCCTTCGAGAACGCCGCGGCGACCATCAGCGGGGTCGAAGCGGCCTACCAGTCCTTCCGGAAGCAGGGCAAGCTGGACAAGAAGATCACTTTCATCGCCTTCGGCGGCGACGGTGGCACGTATGACATCGGCTTGCAGTCGCTCTCCGGGGCGCTGGAGCGCGGGCATAACTTCACGTACATCTGCTACGACAACGAAGCCTACATGAACACGGGCATTCAGCGCTCCGGGGCCACGCCCCGGGGTGCCTTCACGACCACCGCGCCGGCGGGCAAGGTTTCGCCGGGCAAGACGCAGGTCAAGAAAGACCTGACGGCCATCGTTGCGGCGCACGGCATTCCGTACGTTGCCCAAGCCTCTCCACACAGGCCGCGGGACCTGATGAGGAAGGTGCAGCGGGCCGTCGCCATCGAGGGCCCGTGCTTTCTGAACACCATCAGCCCGTGCCCACGGGGCTGGCGGTACCCTCCGGAGCAGTCCATGGCCATGGCCGAACTGGCGGCCGATACCTGCGTGTGGCCGCTCTATGAGATCGAGAACGGCAAGGTTGCCGTGACGTACAAACCGAAGGAGAAGAAGCCCGTCCGTGAGTGGCTGAAGAGCCAGGGGCGCTTCCGCCACCTGTTTGCGCCCCAGAACGAGCACCTCATAGAGCAGATCCAGCAGGAAGTGGACCGCAAGTGGGAGAAACTGCTGGCTCTGGAGGCGCTCAACGGGCCGAAGGCCAAGCAGGACTGAGGCGGCCTTCCATCCTGGCCGGGAGTCAGCTCCGCTCGGCGGGGGCGGCAGAGCATCCGCAGACGGACACCATGCCCTAACATGCCGCACGGCCTCCGGCGTCGAGCTTCCGCGGGCATGCGCCGCGGGGGGCGCATGCAGATAAGGCTCACGCAGGACCTTAGCCCCCCGGGGGACAAAGACGACCATGCGTGAATCACCACACTCTTGCCTGAACGAATCGGACCCCGAGATCGCCGCCGCCATCGCGGCGGAGGAGAGGCGTCAGGAGGAGCAACTCGACCTGATCGCTTCGGAGAACCACTGCGACGCGGCGGTCCTGGAGGCGACAGGCTCTGTGCTTACGGACAAGTACGCCGAAGGCTACCCGGGGGCGCGGTGGTACGGCGGCTGCGAGTGCGTGGACGTTGTGGAGACGATCGCCATCGAGCGCGCGAAGAAGCTCTTCGGCGCCGAGCACGCCAACGTGCAACCCCACGCCGGCTCACAGGCGAACATTGCGGTCTACGTTGCGATGATCCGACCAGGCGCTACCATCCTCGGCATGACAATGGCCCACGGCGGCCACCTGACTCACGGCCACCCGCGGAACATCAGCGGACAGCTCTACGAGGTCATCAGCTACGGCGTCAACGGCAACACCGGCCTGATAGACTACGACGAAGTCCATAGGATCGCCCGACAGCACAACCCCGCGCTCATCATTGCGGGCGCGAGCGCGTACAGCCGCATCATTGACTTCAAGATGTTCCGGGAGATTGCGGACGAGGTAGGCGCCTTCCTGATGGCTGACATCGCGCACATAGCCGGCCTGGTGGCAGGCGGCGTCCATCCGAGCCCCCTGCCCTGGGCCGATTTCGTTACGTCCAGCACCCATAAGACGTTGCGCGGCCCACGGGGCGCATTCATCCTGTGCCGCAAGGAACACGCTGAACGCATTGATGCCGCGGTGATGCCGGGCACACAGGGCGGGCCGATGATGCACGTCATTGCAGCCAAGGCCGTCGCCTTCAAGTTGGCCATGGCACCGGAGTTCCGCGACTATCAGCGCCAGGTCGTGGCCAACGCGAGGGCCATGGCCGGCACGTTCATGCGGCGCGGGCTGCCGGTTGTGAGCGGCGGGACGGACACGCACCTTTTCTTAGTGGACCTGACCGGAGCGGGCTTGACTGGCGTGGAAGCCCTGAAGCTGGTGGCGCGGGCGAACATAGTCGTCAACAAGAACGTCATCCCGAACGATCCGCGCAGGCCGACCGAAGGCGGCGGCATCCGAATCGGCACGCCGGCGATCACGACCAGGGGCCTGAAGGAAGACGACTCACGCCGGATTGCAGAATGGATTGTTGACATCCTGCAGGCATCGGACCCGGTGAAAGCCGCCGACTCGATCAAGCCGAAAGTGCTGGACCTTTGCGCCGACTTCCCGGTGCCGCACTGACGCTGCACTCGCCTGTTCCGACTGGACTCCCCACCTCAGCAGGTCGGTTCACGTCCCACGCGAGGCCCGGAGCGGTCATCGTGTCCGAGCATCCCGCGCCAGAGTGGCGATGGTACCTGGGGAACTCCTGTTTCCCCGCTTTGACCAGCCGATGGCGACCTACCGGCCGATGGAGACCTGGCGGACCCACAGGTTGCGATCTTCACCTGTCTCTCGCACCCACAAGTCGTTCGTGAACTCCACCGCGAGCTTGTGGACGCCGGCAGTTACATCCGCTGCAAAGGACAGGTTCTGCCAGCCTCCTCGCTGAAGCTGCCCGTCGCCGACGGCTTTCCCGTCGAGCAGCAGCCGGACGGCCGGATACTGGCCCAAGGCGGGCGTGCCCTTCGCGTTGACAGTGAAGCGGTAGCGGCCGTCGCGGACGAACCTCACGTCAATGGAAACGGCGTTGTTCGAGCCGATGTAGGCGACCGTGCCTTCCCGACGGAAGTTATCCGCCCGGCCAGGTTCCATACGGGCAGCGGAGATGACGGTAGCGCCGTGTCCGCCGGTGAAGGAGACGCCGAGGTTGGCCAGCAAGCCGCAGAGGTAGCGGGCGGCCTGGTCGGAGGAGCTTACTTTCCCGTCCCAGGCAACTTGATCAATGAGCCAGAGGCCCTTGCCCTCTTCCAGCTTGAGGAGGCCTCCCGGCCGCAACAGCGCTTTCTCGGGGCCCGGGTGGCTTTCCGCAAAGAAGAACTTGTCGAGCCAGAGGTTTCGGTCTTCGCCTTTTTGCGGATCATACGCGTCGTTATCGAAGCTGAGGCGCAGCACATGGGGCCCGGCCTCTGCCTGACCGATTATGGCAAAGGGAGCCGGCTCCCGGTTAGCGACCTGAAGGTTGCCGAGCGGCTTGCCGTCGAGGTTGACGGCAACGTCCGGAAATGTGCCGGCGACGGGCGTGCCACGCCCGACGACGCCGAAGAAATACTCGCCTTTGCGTGGCAGCACAATCCGGGCCTCTGCAGACGCGTTCATCCACATGGCCAGTTCGCCGTTGCGCACGGCGGCACCGCGCTCCCCGTCGGGCAACCGCATCGTTTGGGCCTCCATCACGGTGCAGTCGGCAAGGGGCGGCATGTGGCGCGTGACCTCGCCGTGGAGCACGTCAGTGGCGAGCGTGCTGAGGGTCCGCCAGTCGCCGGGCTTGCCGATCCAGTAGACATCTTCATTGGTAAGCCCATCGGTCACTTCATCCTCCCTCGCGTTGACGAGGACGGGCACGTGGTAGTTGGCCTGCACGGTAAGCCCTGCCGCGACAGACTTGGAGAGGCGCGCCAGCGCGTCGTCGGTGACGCCGTGCAGGACCGCCTTGCCGCCATGCAGCGCGAAGTCTTTCAGACGCTCCTGAGCCGCAAGGACTTCTTCGGCCGAGCCGTCCAGCAGAAGCGCGCTGTACTTCGAAAGGTCTGCGGCGGAGAGGCGACCCGTCAGGTCGTCGAACTCCGCGCCCACGGCGCGCAGGTCTTCATCAAGCTTCGCAGCGCCCCGGACGAGGCCGATCGGGCGCCGGGAGGGCTGCGGCGTGAGCGCGTAGCCGACGAGATTCTCAAGCATGGCCTGCGCGACGGGCTCCCGCCCGAGCTTTTCGGCAATCAAGAGCTGCGAAAGGACATAGCACCCCTTGCCCTGCAAGACCTCCATGAGAAGCACGCCGTCGAGCCCGCTCGGTCCGCCCGTATCTACAAAGACGCGGAAGCCGCCGTCGCGAGGCCGCGAGAGGATGCGCCTCCCGACCAGGTCATCGCCGCGCCAAAACTTGAGACCGTCATCCTCGATGCCGCTGAGGACGCCGCCCGCTTCAGAGCGCTTGAACGCGATAGTGGCCGCTCGGTCGCTAAGGGAGGCCGGAAGCATGTCGGCCGGATACTTATTCTGCTCAAGCACAAGGACCGTCCCGCCACCTTCCACAAACTGGCCGATGGCCTCGTGGGTACCTCCCCCCACGATGGGGGTCTCATCCTGTCCGGCAAGACCGTCCAAAGCATGTGCGGCAACGATGAGCGTCTGGACGCCGGGCTGGGCTATGTTCCCAAGATCACCGAGCGCGACGGGCTCCACGCCTCCGCGGCGCAGCATGTCCAGGAATGCGGCGTCCGCGCCGTAGACTGCTACGCGCGCCCCGGGGGCAGCCCTGAACTTGGGGTCCACGCGCGGGTAGACGATGTAGGTCCGGACAGCGCGGTAGACGGGCCGGTCGCCGTTCTTGACGGCAACCTCAAACTGCACGGGAGTCACCTTGTCCGCAGCGGGCATGGCGAGGGCAGCGGTTGTGGAGATGCGCTCAGCCGCCTGCATGGAGAACTTCTTCTCGCCTTGCAACCGGCCGTCAAGGCTCCATTGGAGCGTCAGGTCCGCGGCCTTGAGCGTATCATTGTAAAGGAAGATCGTGCGTTGGACGGCCTCTCCGGCATAGAAGCGACGGTCATATTCTCTCACGAAGGCAGCATTCGGCTCATAGGCCCGCTTCACTGCTTCGGATTGCTGGTTGGGGAACTCGCCGCTTTCCCAGATCGTCCATGGGCACATGCCGGCCACTTCGGCGGCCCGGTATGCCTGAATCTGCATTTCCCATGCGATGGCCTTGCTCCGGAAGCGGCTGCCGCCAAAGTCACGGTATGCATCGTCGCCCATGAAGAGCGTCATGCCCTGGGCGTCCGTGGCGGGGACCCACAGAAACTCGCCGATGTAGAGCGGCTTGTTCCTGCTCCACTCCCACTCTCTGCGCGGCCAGCCGGCCACTTTCGCCTTTGCCTCAAGCCAGTAGCAGGTGTCCGGGTAGAGCGTGTTGCCGGGAAACTCGTGCGGGTAGTGAAGGTTGATCACGTCGGCTGCGCCATCCGGGTCCTCGTCACCGTCGTACATGATGGGCCGCGTCGGATCGAGAGATTTGACGAAGCGCCCCAGGTCGCCGAGGCTCTTCTGCGTTTCGGCCACGCGGTCACCGCCTACGTCCAGCATCTCGTTCTCGATGCTGTACATGACGATGGACGGATGGTTCTTGTCCCGGCGTATGACGCTCTGCCAGTGTTCGCGGGCGTTGGCCCAGAACTCCTTCTTCTCAAGGGCGTAGTTCTGGGCGAAACACCAGATTGCCGACTCCTGGATGAGGGGCAGGCCGATCTCGTCGGCCACGTCGTACCAGTTCTCGGGCCAGATGTTCGCGTGGAGTCGCATGGCCATGCAATTGGCACTCCGTATGGCTTCGTACTTCGCACGGATCTGGTCGTTGGAGAGCAGCCGGCCGTCGCCGGGCGGGTGGCCGGCAGTGGCGAGAAACTTGATGCGCGCGCCGTTCAGCACCAGATAAACGCCGTCGGTCCAGAACTCGCGGAAGCCGAAGCGGGTCCTCCGAGCGTCAAGCTGGCGGCCCTTTTCGCTAAGTTGCGAGTCGAGGGAATAGAGATGCGGCGAATCGGGCGACCAGAGCGTTGAGTCGGCCCAGGGCCGACTCAAGGTCACCTCAGCAGCGCTGCGGGGCGGCACTGTGAGGTCCGCCTTGCCCATGTCCAGCGCCGTCTGCGCGCCGTCCTTTACCTGGCCTGACAGGGTGACGGTGAGGGGTTTGTCGCTGAGGTTCCGCACGGCGTATTTTGCATCCATGCGCTTCTGGCGCACCGAGGTCGTGACGGTCACGTCGTCCACGAAGGCATCTTCTCTGAGAACAAGGCTGACGTCTTGCCAGATGCCAAAGAGCGCCGTCTGCGAGCCAACGGGTGCCAGCACGCGCCCCCGGACCGCCTCGACAAGGTTGCGGCCCGGGGCATACGAAACCGCCCCGTCAATGACGCCGCGCACGTCCTGGACCCTGACGAGGAGTTCGTCAGGTTGACCCGCCCGGCAAGCCTGGGTGATCTCGATTTCGAACGGCTCCCACCCGCCGTAGTGGCCGCCCACGCGCTGCCCGTTAACATAGACATCGCAAGCGAACTTTACTCCGCCGAATGAAAGGAACACATGCCGGCCTGCGGCACTCTGGGGAAGTGTGAAGCTGCGCCGGCACCATGCGAACGGCTCTGTGGCCTGCTCCAGGTGGGATGGGACAGTCACGTCTTGCCATCTGCCGTTCGGGTCGGGCGCCTGAGCGGTCGAGGCCCTTTGGAGCTGCCACGTGCCGTTCAGGGGCAGGGCCGTCTCGACCGCCGCCACGGTTCCTGTCGCTGCAAGCAGCAAAGCCGGAAGACCGAGGTTTATGAGGACCTTCATCGCTGCGACCTCCATGTCATATCGTGCCACGAATGCATTTCGCTTTTCGGAGCGTGAACTCATCCGCAGACACGATAGCGCATACGCCCAATCGGCGCAACCGGACCAGCCGCGCCGTGCGGAAGCTCCAACTGAGCCTTCTTACAGCCGGGCAGGGCTGGACAAGGAGGAATCAACTTGAATCCAGGTTTGACATTTCGCTATGCTTTGCTCGTTCGAAAGCTATGAGTTGGCGGTCCGGGCCGACACGCGAGCTTGGCAGCCGACGGAGCTTACAGGTCCGGACGCGGTGTCGTTCGCAGGGGAGGCGGGACGTGCAAGAGAGTTCGCGCAGCGTTGAGGCAGTTGAGGAAGAACATGCGCCGGAAAGGGTCCGCCTCGGCTCGCGGAGGACGGTGCTGTGCGCCCTGGTGCTTAACGCCCTCCTTTTTGTGGTCTGCTTATTCCTGGACCAACAGAGCTTTGTCGGCTTCTCGGCCAAGCTGGGCCTGTGGGGGCTGTTCGCCTGGTCTTTGGTTGTCACCGCTTACGGAATATACACTTACGTGAGCGCACGCACCTTCCGTGGCATGGCGGCGGTCCAGGCGCTGGAGATGGTGGATGCCCTCACCGGCCTGCCCGACCGCAAGGGGCTGATGACGGCCCTGGAAGGCTTTGACACGGAGGTTGATGAGTCCGGCAAGCGCGTGCGCCTGATAGACGTTGATCTTGCGAACCTGAATAAGGTGAACTACGAGTTCGGCCAGATGATCGGCGACGTAGTGTTACAGGACATCGCCGAGTTGCTTCGCCGCCACGTCCCGGAGGAGGATCTGGTGGGACGGCTCGGCGGAGACGAGTTTCTGATCGTCCTGCGGCACGTGACCGCGGCCGAGGCGGAAGGGCTCGCGCAGAAGCTCGAAAAGGCCATCGAGGGCTACACTCTAAGCCTTGGAGAGCGCGGGCGCGTCGAGGGGATCAGAGCAACCATAAGCGTGGCGGTCTACCTGCCGGATCAGGCCTCCCTGCATGAAACGGTGGTAAGCGCAAAAGAAGCGACCGCGCACGGAAAGCTGCCGGCAAGCGAGGGCGAGGCGCCCGCTTACTATCACGTGCCGCGCGTGACGCTCGGAGCGTTCGCCGTTTATCGTTGGCAGAGCCTGGACAAGAAGGCGCAAAACGAGCTAAAGCTCTGGCAGCGTGAGCCAGGCGCCGAGTTCACGGAGCGCATGGTCAATGACATCGCTCAGATGCTTGATGAGAAGGCCGAGGCTCATTGGCTGGACTTTGTGACCGCCGCACCATCGGCCGCCGGACGTGCGTCTCCTACGCGCGCACTTGCCGAGGCGGTGGCCAAGCGGCTGGGGGTGCCTTTCCGTGATGTCATGCGTGCCGACAGCAGCGGCCCGGAAAGCCGGAGCATCGAGCCCGCGGTGGACGCGGTCATAGACAAGGGGGATGGGGCGCTGCTCATCTCGGACGTCATAAGCTCCGGGATACTCGAGAGAAGGTGCGTCAAGAAGCTCTCCGCTGCCGGCGCCTACGTGCAAGTCGCCGCCTGGGCCGCTTACTAATCGGAGGTGCCGGCCCGGGGCGCGCCAGCAGCATCTCAACAAGTTGCCCTATCCTGCCTCCCGCCGTACAATGCCGCGTCATCCCCGGTTCCTCGAAGTCAGCGCATCGGAGGCAGAACTGCAAAGGTAGGACCAGTGCTATCGGGATTCAAGGCGGGGTGAGAAAGAGCAAAGGAACGACTATGGGCAAACTGAGAGTTGGGGTGATCGGCCTCGGCACCTTCGGTCGGGTCCACATGCAGGCTTACAGCGGCCACCCCGACGTCCGCCTGGCCGCGATCTGCGATCTGGACGAGAAACGGGTGCAGGAGATCGGTGAGGAATACGGCGTCACTGCGTGCTTTTGCGACTACAAGGATCTGCTTGGACTTCCCGAGTTGGATGCGGTGTCCATCGTTACGCCGGACTTCACGCACACGGAGATAGTCATCGAAGCCGTAAGAAGGGGGAAGGGCGTGCTCGTGGAAAAGCCGCTGGCCACGAGCCTGGAGGACTGCGAACGGATTGGCGAGGCCCTGTGCGCCCGTCCGGTCCCTTTCATGGTAGACTTTCACAATCGGTGGAACCCCGGCGTTGTCCGGACCAAGGAGGCAGTCGAGTCCGGTGAACTCGGGGCAATCGAGATGATCTACCACCGGCTCTCGGACACGCTTTTCGTGCCGACAGAGATGCTTTCGTGGGCGGGGCGGTCAAACGTGAACTGGTTCCTCGGCAGCCATTGCCTCGACACCCTGCGCTGGCTGCTTGCGGACGAAGTCGTCAGAGTCTACACGGTCAGCGAATCCCGCGTACTCAGGCGAATGGGCATTGACACGCCGGACTATTACCTCTCGGTAGCAGATTTCAGCCGGGGCACCCGGGCCGTGATCGAGAACTGCTGGATACTTCCCGATTCGAGCCCCAGCATAGTTGACTACAAGCTGGAAGTGATTGGCGAAAAGGGGGCGGTCTACTTCGATCCCACCCCGCAGAGGCTTGTGAAGCTGACGCAAGGCATTTCCTGCCCGGACACGTATGGGGCTCTTAAGGTGCATGGCAGGCATGTCGGGTTCGCCATTGAGAGCATCCGGCATTTTGTTGATTGCGCCCTTGCCGGACGGCCGCCGATGGTAGGATTCGAAGACGGGCGAGCGGCAACGAAGGCTGTCCTGGCTATGTTGGAATCAGCACGGACGGGCATGCCGGTGAACCTGTAGCAAGCGTCACTGCCTGGGGGGTGTTGCAGGGCGCCCTGGGGCGCGCGATGCCTTCAGGGCAGCCATACCGTAGTCAATCATTGAGGCCACGGTCACAAGCATGACGGCGGAGCTGAGCGTGATGATTACAGCTCGCGCGTATTGGGGGGACCAGTAGAGCGGCCCTGCCATCAGCAAAAGAGCACAGACGCCCTGGACAACCGCCTTCAGCTTGCCCGTGTAGCGCGCGCTCACATCCATCCGGCGGCGCATCATGACCATCCGGGAATAGGCCACTGTGACGTCCCGTATCGCCATGACGAGAGGCACAAAGGACAGGCATCTGCCAAGAACCGCGAGGGACCAATAGACGATAAGCCGGGAGATGCTGTCCGCGTAGGGATCGAAGACCTTGCCGAACTGGCTCGTCGAGTTGATCTTGCGCGCCAGGGCGCCGTCCAACATGTCCGAAACCTCTATGGCCACTATCAGAACGAGCGACGCAGCCGTCGCCCACGATTCGTGGACCGACCAGGGCACCAGCGCCGCCACCGGCACCGCCATTACCAGGCGAGAGCCGGTGACGAGATTAATAAGAAGCAACGTGCGGCGACGGGCGTGCACGATAGCGGAAGCCTCAGACAAGGGACGGAAAAGGCGGGTATCCTGCAGACGGGCTCCAGACGCACGCCCGCAGCCAACCTGACGTTAGCACGCCGGCCCGGCGTTTGCAAGAGAACGCAGGAGGCTCTTCCTAAGACGTTGCGGGAGAACAGGAAGCGCTCTCGTCTCGATGCCCGTCTCAGGTTGACGGACAGGCCTTTTCGCTTGCAGTGCCTATCTGTTCTGCTATAATCCATCTAAATCGGTGACGTTGGGCAGGCCGTCATCAGACACGTCTGCGTTCAGCGCACCCGCACGTGGTCCTGCGCCCGCCGTTCGCTGAAGTGACGGCGATCAGACAGTCCTTCTCCGAATCGGGCCGTGTCGCGAGCGGGGTCTGTTAGCCCGCGGCGGCCTAAGGCTCTTGAAAGAGGCGGGGGAGCCATCCTTCGTTGTGCCCGGCCTCGACCGTGGTTGGCGGAAAGACCTCTCTTCGCTTGCCCGGCCGGGCGACAGGTCCGTGGGACCCTGATGCTCAAACTCCGACGAAAGCTGTTGACGCCCTTTGTTTGAAACACTGACAAACACGCTGGAGGGGTTCTTCGGCAAGCTGCGGGGCCGCGCCAGACTTACCGAGCAGAACATCCAGGACGGCCTGAAAGAAGTGCGCCTGGCATTGCTGGAAGCCGACGTGCACTACCGCGTGGTCAAGGACTTCATCCAACGCGTCACCGACGAAGCCATCGGGGAGGAAGTCATAAGAGGAGTCAATCCTGCGCAACAGATCGTCAAGATAGTCCACGACGAGATCGCGGCCCTCATAGGACCCGTGGACACTACGATACCCATGCGGCAGGACGGCCCCACGGTGCTCATGGTTTGCGGTCTGCAGGGCAGCGGCAAGACAACGACCTGCGCCAAATTGGCGCTCTACGTGCGCAATAAGTACACTTGCTCGCCGGTGTTAGTGGCGGCGGACGTGCGGCGGCCGGCGGCCGTTGACCAACTGGAGATACTTGGCCGTCAGATCGAGGTACCTGTCATCAGCGACCGCAAAGCCGACGCTGTAGCGATCTGCACAAAAGCGCGACGGGAGGCATCGGAGAGGGGACTCGGGCCGCTAATCCTCGACACAGCAGGCCGGCTGCACATTGACGAAGAGATGATGGCGGAACTCCGGGAACTGAAGGCCCGTGTTAAGCCCGACCAGATCTACCTGGTGGCGGATGCGATGACCGGCCAGGACGCCGTCACAAGCGCTCTTGAGTTCAACCGGAATTTGGAATTCGACGGGGTGATACTGACCAAGCTGGACGGGGATGCCCGGGGCGGCGCCGCGTTGTCCATCAAGTCCGTCACCGGCAGGCCGATCAAGTTCGTCGGCCTCGGGGAGAAGCTTGACAAGTTCGAGCCGTTCTACCCTGACCGCATGGCTGACCGGATCCTCGGCATGGGCGACGTGGTGGGCCTTGTGGAGAAGGCTCAGGAGGTCATCCAGGAGGAAGACGCAAAGCGACTGGAGGAAAAGCTGCGGCGGGCTACCTTTGACCTGGAGGATTTCCGCCAGCAGATACGGATGTTGCGCAAGATGGGGCCAATCCGCGACATACTCGGCCATCTGCCCTTCATCGGCTCCAAGATTGACATGATCGAGGATTTCGACGACAAGCAGGTTGACCGCATTGAGGCCGTCATCAACAGCATGACGCTGGCGGAGCGAGCCACCCCAGACATCATCTCTGCCAGCCGCCGGCAGCGCATTGCCCGCGGAAGCGGTTCCGATCCAGTGATGGTCAACCAACTGCTGAAGCAGTTCAGGCAGATGAAGAAACTGATGCGCAAAGTGAGCCACGGCAATGTGGACGCCCTGATGGAGGCAATGCCGACCGGCTTCGACCAGGCGCCAGGCGCGCCCGGCGGAGTGCCTCGAAGGCGAAAGTCCAAGCGGTCGGGGCGCAGGAGAAGATAGCCCACCTCAATCCGAAAGCAGCAGGAAAAGGATGGTACGAATCAGACTGACACGATCCGGACGGCACAACAGGGCCTATTGGCGCGTCGGCGCTTTCGACAGTCACACTCGCCGCGACGGTGAGCCCATCGAGTACCTCGGTTCCTATGACCCCCACAAGACCAAGGACGAGGAGAAGATCACCGTCAACCGCGAACGGCTTGATTACTGGCTGAGCAAGGGGGCTCAGCCGACCGAAACGGTGGCCAAGCTGCTGCGCAAACAAGGCATTGCGGTCTGAACCGGATTGCACGCCATAAGCGGAGAGGCCCCGGCGAGCTGTTGAAAAGGGCGGTGCACGTGCGTCGCAGATTTCCCGGGGCGGAGGGTGGCGGGTGTCCCCTGCGGATTGTCAGGCGCTGAGGATTGACATCCTGACGTTGTTCCCGGAGGTCTTCGGCCCCCTTCTGAAGTCAAGCATGCTCGGGATTGCCGAGAAGAAGGGGCTTGTCAGCTATCACCTGCACAACATCAGGGACTACAGCCTGGACAAACATCAGAAAGTGGACGACCGCCCGTACGGCGGCGGCCCGGGCATGGTGATGCGGTGTGAGCCCATCTTCCGGTGCTACGACGCGGTGCGACAGATGGACCCAAGGCCCGGCCGTTTGCTGCTCCTTACGCCGCAGGGCAAGCGATTCGACCAAACGATGGCGCGCGATGTCAGTGCCGGCGAGCGGCTCATCCTCATTTGCGGTCACTATGAGGGTTTCGACGAGCGGGTTAGGGTCGGCTTGCCGGTTGAGGAGGTTTCCGTCGGGGACTATGTACTGAGCGGCGGCGAAGTGGCCGCCATGGTCATCGTGGACTCGGTGGTGCGACTGGTGCCGGGCGTTCTCGGCCATGAAGAATCTGCCCTACTCGACAGCTTCGAGAGAGGCCTGTTGGAGTACCCTCAGTACACGCGGCCCCCGGAGTTCCGCGGAATGAAAGTGCCGGACGTGCTGCTTAGCGGGGACCATAAAGCTGTAGACAACTGGCGGCTTGAAACAGCAAAGGAACGCACCGAGAAGAGGCGTTCCGATCTCCTTAGACACGAAGAAGCAAGAACGGAGACGGACAATGGCTGAAGAGAAAAGAGAGCTTAAAGGTCAGGAGTTGATGCGCTCCATAGAAAACCAATACGTCAAACCCAACGTGACGGCGTTCAGGGTGGGCGACACGCTGGACGTAGCCGTTAAGATCCGCGAGGCCGGCAAGGAGCGGATCCAGGTCTTCAGCGGCACGTGCATCGCCCGCAAGGGGAGCAGCAGCCGGGAGACGTTCACCGTTCGGCGCATCGTTCAAGGCGAGGGCGTGGAGCGCGTCTTCCCCTTGCACTCGCCGAACATCGAGAGCATCAAGGTAGTTCGTCGCGGCCGCACTCGCCGGGCGAAGCTCAACTACCTGCGCCAGCGGGCCGGGCGTGCAAGCCGGGTCCACGAAGACCTGAGAGCCCGGCCCGAAGACAAGGAAGAGTAGCCCGGGGAATCGGACACCTGTGGGGCCGTCCCAGTTGGCGTGGTTGTCCCGAGCCGTGCCGCAAGCCGTCTCTCGGTAAGATCATTGGGTGAAGAGAAACGTCAGGCGCGTCGGGGGCATCGAATAGCCGCGCACTCCCCGCGCCATTCAGCGATCATGACTGTGATATTGTCGTGGCTCTTGGCGGCTGCGACAAGCGCCTGACAGGCCAGTTCGATCTTGCGGCAACGGACCAGGATGTCCTGAATTGCATCGTCCTTCAGCGAGTCCGTCAGGCCGTCCGTACAGAGTATGAGCCGGTCCCCCGCCTGCAAGGTCACGGTCCGAACCTCGGCCCGCGCCTCCCCGCCCATCCCGACGTAGCGCGCCAATTGCCCCCGCATGGGATGAAGTTCAGCCTGTTCCGGAGTTATGGCGCCGCGCTCCACGAGCATGCCTACCACGGACTGGTCCGTTGTCAACCGTTCAAGGCGGCCGTCGCGCAGCAGGTACACCCGGCTGTCGCCCATGTGGGCGACGTGAGCCGAAGAAGCCCGAACAAGCGTCATGGCAACCGTGGCCCCCATCTTGTTGCCGTGGCCGAGCGTGGAGCATTCCAGGCGGAGGCGGTGGTTCAGCACGACTATGGCATCGCGGAGGGCCGATTCCATGCTGTGCGGGTCGGAATCCGGCGTGCCGCCCACGTGCTCTGCGACAATATCCGGCAGCCACTCCACGACGAGCCTGGCAGCAAGTTCGCCGGCGTGCTCTCCGCCCATGCCATCCGTGACGATGAGCAAACCTTGCTCGGGAAGGGCGATGCAGGCGTCTTCGTTATTCTCGCGGGTTCTGCCGATGTCGCTGACCCAGCAAACGTCCAGGCCGCCACCGCTGGACCTTCCGCCGACGCGCTCCTGTATCAACCCTGATCCTCCGTTGGATGACGGACAGCGGCTACACTTCATGGAGGGGGAACGACAACGCAACCTGATGATTATAGCCGGAAGGCGGCGTCCGACAAGCTCACGCAAGACGCATCTACGCGCTCATTCCTCGGCAGGTTAAGGACGAGGGGCGTCTGACCCCTGCGCCGAGGCGGGCCCTGCCGGCGCATCCTTCGGCTGGGAAGCTGCCTCCGAGTGTCCCAACGTTCCCTCCAGAGTCTCGGCGACTGTCTCCATGGCGATGAGGCGTTCGTCCGGACTGTTCTTGAAGCACTTCGAGAGCAGCCTTGCCACAGGCCCGGGCATGAGGGAGATGCGAGACTCTGCCGGCCCCGTTTGCATATAGCGAAGCAGCGCCTTCGGGGCGTCCGCCCCTGATTTCCAGACCACCCTTCCGACGAACATATGCAGCACGCTGACCGCCCAGGACCACACGTCCGTGGCACAGGTCAGTGTCTGATCGCCAGCAAGCTGCTCCGGAGAAGCGTACGCCCGCGTCTTGGCGCCCGGTTCGCCGTACTTCCAGACCTTGGAGACTCCGGACCGGCTCACCAGGACGTTTCCAGGCTTGAAGTTGTAGTGGATTCTGTCGTGACGGTGCAGCCACGCGAGGCCCTGCGCCGTTTGCAGCGCTATGTCGAGCATCTGTGCCAGATCAGAAAGAGTGCGGTCCGAGATCAGCGAGTCCCAACCGCGCCCTTCTACGTCTTCCATGATCAAAAATGGCAGGCCGCCTTCCTCGGTCATCCTTTCGCAGGTCACCACGTTGGGATGCGGCGGAACGGCCAAGGCATTGCGGCAAAACTCGGCGAACCACTCTCTCCACCCTTCCTTTGTCACCGTCCTTGGGCTCGGGCGCAGGACGAGCCGATAGGTGCCCCGGAACACGTCCTGGACGCGGAAGAGCTGGCAAGTGCTGGACTGGCGGACACAGTCTCGGACGCGGTACCGGTCCACCAGCAACTGGTCAGGATCCCACGGTGCAAGTTCTCTTAGTCCTTCGGATTCGCGGGACACGTTCCCCCCACCTTCCCCTCCTGGTGACGTCTCGGACGACGGAGCCATATCTGGCCCTCGGTGGCGTGATTATATACAAGGTGAGCGCGTGTGTGAAGCGCCTTTTTGCTGCTCCGGGCCCGGCCCTCCGGTGCATGAAATCTCAGTCGGGTTCAATTGTGGGTTGCCCAGGCGTTGCGCTGCCAGAAGCTCTCCCAGGTGCCGTCGTTGGCGACCAGGTGAGTGGTGACTTGGAGGGTCTGTTCCACCCCGCTT
>Ga0315282_10000295_pt1 | contig 98549 bp, 96 predicted proteins | sample YL17G07_20_MG_FD_203693 | JGI IMG/M metagenome (GOLD analysis project Ga0315282, IMG submission 203693) | Sediment microbial communities from Yellowstone Lake, YNP, Wyoming, USA - YL17G07_20 | ecosystem: Environmental > Aquatic > Freshwater > Lake > Sediment | place: USA: Wyoming | collected...
CTTTAAAGTATTGCTGGTAGGTGTCTTCCTATAAAATAACAACCGCATTAACTGCCCTTTACTTGTTTTGCTGTGCATTATAACCTGTTTAATTTTGTAGACAATAAACATGCCGAACAGTATTGGGGTAGTCCTCCATATCAACCGTATTAAAATCCCTTCGAGCACCAACATTTCGAGGACAAGTGCAAAATGACTTACCCGTCCAAACATCAAATACATATAGGCTCGCTTTTTTACTAGCTGATTTTCCAAACCCCTTCAAGTAACATTGGGGCAAGTAGTGATGGTTGCGTGCAGTTTGTCCCATAGTAGTAGTCACGTCAGCTTTTTAAGCCCAACGCTCGAGCGCCTTCAGCTTTTTTTTATGTCTCAAAGGCATACTACTCTAATTAACTAATTATCTTTCCCAGAATTGAATTTTACTAACTTATTCCAATTAATTTTCCCATTAGAACAGAATTGTTCCATAAATTCCAAAGTAAACTTGTTAATAATCTGGGCATAGGATTCCAGAAATTCCTCATTTCTTTCTTTTGCTTTATGCCCAAGTGGCTCTATGATTTCAGTATAAAGATCTCCATTACCAGAAATAAATTCCCAGAACCGTTGACCACATAATTTATGATAATCACCCTTGTCAGGGTTATTATCTTTTCCATAGCAACAACCATTAACTGCAATGACATGAATATCAGGATTATTGGTTCTTAGAATTCTTTTTACCTTGTTGAAATCATCCTTCATTTTCTTTATCTGCCTGCTGTTTCCCCAATTAGGCCCTGATTTTATTGAAATTATATATGTTTTATTATCCCTTCTAAACTCTAAGTCAATACCTTCTGCAGCAGATTTCTTCCCATCAAATACCTTTTCACAAATAAAAATTGCAAGCCCTTCAAGGAATTCTCCAAATATTGTTTCTTCTTGGGAGGAAAGGTGGGCATCAAGGAGTGTTTTAACCAAGTCTTGAGCAGTAAGAATATTCTTTGCTTTAAATAAATAGGGATTTTTTCTTTTGAGAATTTTTGAGAGTTTAAGTTCTTCTAGGTTCTGCAACCTCTTTATGTGGAAAGTGCTTATGTTTTTCTCAACATAAATAATGACATCACTATTTTCTATTTGTCTCATAAGTGGCTTGCTCTTCAAAAAGTAAATATTCTCTTAAGGTATCTATTTTAGATCTAACCAAATCATAATATTCTTTTGATATATCAATTCCAATTGAGTTCCTTCTCATCCTTTTTGCCACCTTTATAGTTGTCCCAGAACCCATAAATGGATCTAGTATCCAGTCATTCTCTTTTGTGAATAATCTAATGAACCATTCTGGGAGAGCTTCGGGGAAAACAGCACTGTGATTTCTATTGGAACATTCAGTAGCTAGACGGAGCACATTGGTAGGATAAACCTTTTCTTTATTTAACCAATTAGCAACCTTTTTTCCAAAACCACTTCCAACTTTTGAATTATCTCGAACCATGTCAGTTCTGCTAAGATTTCTTAACCTTGTTTTAGCCCAATCCCCCATAGGCACCATAACCGCTTCTTGGTACATATTGAACTTTCTACTCTTGTTAAACTGTAAAAGCCTTTCCCAAGCATCTCTAAATCTGTTGGGCCATTTACCAGGGTAACAGTTTTTCTTATGCCAAATGAATTCCTCAGTCCATAACCAACCTTGTTTTCTCATTTCAAGGATGATCTCAATCACATATGTATGTCTTTCTCCATTTACAATCTTTTCCTTAATATTTAATACAAAGGTTCCATCAGGTTTTAATACCCTCAATAGCTCTTTACTTATAGGCATAAACCACTCAACATAGTGATCAGGTTTTATACCGCCATAGGTGTTATTTCTGCTATCTGCATAAGGCGGAGAGGTTATAATAAGATCAATAGAGTTCTCATCTAGACTTTTCAAAATTTCTTTACAGTCACCTAAAATAATTTTAGCAATTATTTCCCTCATCGCTTATACATCCTATGTTTTAATTATTAAAAATCACTTATAGTTATTTCGTTCTTAGTTTTAATCATCCATATCAGGCTCTATTTGGTCACATTCTTCCCATGCCTCCAAGGTACTTAATACTTCACTTTCGTTTAGAGGTAAATGCAAACTTTTTTCGTATGCATCATCTTCACTCTTTGCCTCTATTTCATAACTGCAATAACCTGAAAAATATCTTCTAACAATAAATTTATTTTTCATACTCCACTCGCACTTTGTAAATCCGCAATCATGGCAGACGGCGCAGCCACCTTCGTGCTCTTTGGCTACGCATCAGGCCAGGCGCTATCATATTCTATTTCTATTGTTTCAAGACTTATACTCGCGAAATCTTCATTAAGCTTTTTCTCTTCATCGGCTATTTCTTTATAAATATTTCCTATTTCGTTCAAACTTTTTCCCATTTTTCCTCTACCCGCACTTCGTGAATCCGCAGTTATAACAGACGGCGCAGCCACTTACATTAGCATTTCAATATTTCTCAATCTTTCTCAGAATAAGAGCTTTATCTACCAATCCTCTTCTCCCTGAAACGTCTTGCTACAGCCTTGAGATAAATATCTTCGATAGGTTTGTAATCGAGGTACTCGGTAATTGCTTTTTCCGTAAATCTGATTCTGAGTCTTCTATTCCTGTCAAAAAGGATTCTCCCTGTCTTCAGTACTTGATATTTAAGAAAAGGTGGTGCGGTATTTAAAATGACAATATCTACAGGCCGCATAGAAAATGTGGGCGATGCCGCGTAATATTTTTCCCTGAGGAGGACATCGTCCTTTCTTTTTAATTTAGATTCATCGATAAGGACTGCAATATCTATGTCGCTTTCATTTGTTTTTTTGCCTTTGCCAAAACTTCCAAAAATATAGAGTGCTGAAACTTCATTCGTGCCTTTGAAATAACGAACAATCTTTTTTATGTCTTCGTCATCATTCACAGCCCTACCCGCACTTTGTAAATCCGCAATCATGGCAGACGGCGCAGCCGCTTGCATGTTCAACAGCACCTCCGCATTCAGGGCATCGGCCGATAAACATAACCTCCTTGTGGTCTTTCTGGCCGTTTCCGTCTCCGTTGTTTCCTTTCTGGAGATATTTTTCAAGAGCCTTTGCTATTGCATCAGAACAGGAAGTTATCTTACCGCCTTCTACCCATGCGTGGGAGTGGCATGAAATCCCCTTCATTTGTTTCATTACCTCTTCAGGTTCGAGATTGGATCTGAAAGCAAGGGAGACGAGTCTTCCGATCGCCTCAGACTGGCTTGCAGCACAACCACCTGCTTTTCCCATAGATGTGAAGAGCTCAAAGGGGTGCCCTTCTTCATCCTCGTTGACGGTAACATAAAGATTCCCACAGCCTGTCTTCATAAGGCGTGTCGAACCATTTATGACATCCGGTCTCTTTCGTGGAACAATCTTCTGTCGTAAATCTATAGCCTGCATCTTATCTTCTTTCTTGCCCTTTGTAAGTACCTGTTCTTCTCGTGAGCCATCTCTGTATACGGTAACACCTTTACAGCCATGTTTGTAGGCAAGAAGATAGACTTCTTTTACGTCTTCTGTAGTTGCGCTGTGAGGGAAGTTCACCGTCTTAGAAACTGCATTATCCACATATTTCTGGAAGGCGGCCTGCATCTTTACGTGCTCATGAGGTGTTATATCATGGGCAGTAGTAAACAGCCTTTTGACATCCTCTGGTATCTCATGAAATTCCTGTATTGAACCTTTCTCTGCAATCCTCTCCATAAGCTCTCTTTCCCAGAAGCCGCGCTCCTTTGCTATCTTTTCGAAATAGGGGTTCACCTCTATCAGCTTCGTGCCCTCCATCACTGTCCTTACATAGGAGACTGCAAAAATAGGTTCAATTCCTGATGAACAACCTGCTATGATCGAAAGGGTTCCTGTAGGGGCTATGGTAGTAATCGTTGCGTTTCTGACTTTTACCTTACCATCATAGATGCTTCCTTTATAGTTAGGGAATACACCCCGTTGCTCTGCCAATGCGCTTGAGACCTCCCTACCTTCTCTCTGGATAAATCCCATAACATCCTCTGCGAGTCTCAAAGCATCATCAGAGTTACAAGGGATTCCGAGAAAGATGAGCATATCTGCCCAGCCCATCACACCAAGACCTATCTTTCTGTTTGCCTTTGTCATCTCTTCAATCTTGGGAAGAGGATATTTGTTTATATCAATGACATTGTCGAGGAAATGGACTGCCTTCCATGTGATATCCCTGAGTTTTTCCCAGTCCACCTCATATTGAGGTGACGAATTGTTAAGCCCCCCATGCCCCCCTCTTTCAAATCCCCCCTCGCCCCCCTTTATTAAAGGGGGGATGGGGGGATTATCGGGGGGTGAGGGGGGATTTGACTGCTGACTGCCGACTGGTTTAACTACTTTTGCAAGATTTATCGATCCAAGGTTACATGACTCGTAAGGCAGAAGTGGTTGTTCACCACAGGGGTTCGTTGATTCTATTCTTCCTATCCGTGGTGTCGGGTTTGACGCATTTACCAGATCCATGAAGACAATCCCTGGCTCTCCATTTTTCCATGCATGCTCGACAATGAGATGAAAAACATCTCTTGCCTTGAGGGTGTCTGTTGCTTCCTGTGTCCGTGGATTAATGAGGTCATACTGTCTGTCTTCTTGAACAGCCTTCATGAAGTCATCAGTGAGGGCTACGGAGATATTAAAGTTATTGAGTTTTGTATTGTCTTCCTTCGAGGTGATAAAGGAGTGTATATCCGGGTGGTCGATCCTCAGGATACCCATATTAGCACCCCTTCTCGTTCCTCCCTGCTTTACAGCCTCTGTTGCCGTATCAAAGACAGTCATGAAGGATACCGGGCCTGAGGAAATGCCCTTTGTGGAGCCGACAACATCACCTTTCGGTCTCAATCTCGAAAAACTGAAGCCTGTACCCCCACCTGATTTGTGTATTATGGCAGCATTTTTTACCGCATCAAAGATAGATTCCATAGAATCCTCAATGGGTATAACAAAGCATGCGCTTAACTGCCCGAGCCTCCTGCCAGCATTCATAAGGGTAGGACTGTTAGGGAGGAAAGCCAGGGATGTTATCATTTCATAGAATGCTTCTTCAAGATTTTTCACATCCTTCTCTGATGTGCCGTAATTGAAATCTGCAGATGCAACGGTCCTTGCTACACGTCTGAAAAGCTCTTCGGGTGTCTCGACAACCTTCCCTACCTCATTCTTTTTTAAGTATCTCTTCTCAAGAACCTTTAATGCATTCTGGTTAAGATTAATTCCAGATGAAAGACCCTTCATAAACTCCACCCCCAATTTAATAATTTTTCAAAAAAATATTTAATCCAAGGTTTTGTATTTTTGAGCTAATTAAACCACAATATATTGTGGAAGTCAAGAGAAAAATCAAAATCTCTTAATTGATGGATTTTACAGAATTATTCCTGTGAAATAGGTGTTGATCATTTGTGGGAAAAAATAAAAAGGCAGCTTTGCTGCCTTTTTAACAATCAGCACTGATTACAATTTTCTTCTCTTATTTGACTAAAAGCACGGGACAGGATGCTTGATTGGTGACTTTATCAACGGTATTCCAAGCAAATAGTTTATCAATAAAGTTCTTCTTATCTGCTCCCATTATGATAAGGTCAGCTTTTTCATCTTCTGCTGTCTCCACAATCTTCTCGTGAATCTCGCCTTCTTCCACCCTGATTTTGACCTTTGCACCTTCTGTTTTCGCAATCTCCTTTATTTCAGAGATTTCTTTTTCTGCCCCGCTGTTAAGCAAGCCATCAATATTCTTAACGCCAACCATGCTAAGGTCACCTTCATAAGATGGGATCACTTTTACCACTGTGACATGGCATTTCTCATCATGGAGAAGTTTTAATCCTTCAACCAACACATCTTTCGAACCATTTACAGCAATTACAACATTCCTATAATCCTTCATGACATTACCTCCTTTTCTATTATTCATTTGACTACCAATACAGGACAGGAAGCATTTACGATCACATTTTCTATGATGCTTCCTATTATTGCCTTGTTAACTCCGGACCATCCGTGAGGCCCTCTAATGATCAGATCACTTTTGAGCCTGTCGGCAGTCTCCACGATTTTTTCTGCTGCATGTCCTTCAGCTACTTCCGTTTTTATTGCCACCCCCTGACTTGAAGCTATTTCCTTTGCATTCTGCACAATCCTCTGTGCATCGTGCAGAAGAGATTCCTTTATCCCACTCGTTGCAAAAAATTCTATCATTTCTTCATAATGTGGAATTACATAGAGGGCTGTTATCTCCGAACCGTCTATCTTTGATAATTCACATGCCCTTTGTAATGCTTTTTTACTCAGTTCCGAGCCATCAAAGGATAGAAGAATGGATTGATATTCACCGAGGCACTGTTCGCATGGTCTTTTTACTAACATCACATCACATGGTGAACTTGCAATAACCCTCGATGTCACACTACCCATAAATAACTTTTTTAATCCCTTTCTTCCATGGGTCCCCATAGCAATAAGGTCTGCATTCCTTTCGCTTGCAACATTAACGATCACCTCATGGGGTTCCCCTTCACAGACCACGGCTTCCAGATCTCCATCTAACCCGAAATCAGATGAAAACGTTTCCTGTGTCCGGTAACACATTGTTTTACCCAGCTCAAAGCGTCTCTCCCTCTGGTTCGGTACAATGACAAACTCCTCTTCATCAAAAAAAACAGAATGGACAAGAACAGCCTTACCACCATGCCTCTTGATCCAATGTGCGGATTCTAAAAGGGCTGCCTTACTGAATTCAGAATCATCGAACCCTATTACGATATTGTTATACATAATTAGTGTGCCCCCCCGCTTTTTCTGAAAACCATTCCTACACCAAAACCTGCCCCCAGCGCCACGGCAATAGATATGAGGCCATATAAAGCAGCATTGTTTTTTGCCATATCAGCAAATGACCTTACCATCCCTACCTGTTCCACAAGAACGTTCACTGCTGCAGTTTCTATAACTTTTTTATCTTTGACTGCATACACTTGAGCTGTGTAATTGCCTGGAGGTACCTGATATGGCCACTCTGCCAAAATGGAATAGTCCTGTTTCCTGTCCTTTTTTATCGTAGAGATTTTTCCGACCGATGTATCAAACAATTTGGAAGACTCTTTGAATTTAATGAATTCGCTAAACCACTTCGTCTTCTCTACCCCCGCTGGGACATTTATTGTTGCATGCTTTACGAGTGCAGGATAGCCGATAACATATTTATCCATCTCTTCCCTGCTTAATATATCTTCTATTTTTCTTGTGCTATAAAGGAAATAAACATTCGGGACATTTTCTATTTTCAATTCTCCCGTGTTCATCCATAAAAAGCTTGCGACCTTTCCCTTTTTACGTAATGATTGATGGCCATCCGGAGATGTTAATTTGATAATCAGGTCAGCATCACGGGGGTTAGAAAAACCACTTATACTTACAGTACTGCCATGATAGAAGGAGTTTATCGCTATGTGATCGTGGTTAGCATTTGCCGTTATTTCCGCAAAAGCATCATCCATAGATACAGATAGTAATAACAACATAAGTAGTCCAAAGATTATTAAGACTCTGTTTGTTGATATAAAATATCTCATCAGTGACCTCCTGCTTGTGATATAAGTAATGATGGGGTTAATGTAAGCTCAAAGATTATTTTTACTGTGACAACAAGTACGATTATAGCAAGGAGTATTTTGAGCTGTTCTCCCTTTAATTTCCGTCCAAAGACCGCTCCGACCTGGGCACCTATGGATGATCCTAATAACAGCAGGACCGCAAGTGTAAAATCAACGGTATGGTTTGTATATGACTGGAGGAAGGTGACCTCTATACAGGTAAAGAGTATCTGGAAAAGGCTTGTTCCGACGATAACGTGCATCGGCATTCTAAGAACGTAGAACATTATAGGCACCATCAAGAATCCTCCGCCAACACCCATTATGGCAGCAAGTATCCCTACTAAGGCTCCTAAGAGTATAGGTACCAACACAGAGTGGGTTACTCCTGATTTTTCAAAATGCGTCTGGAAAGGAAGGGATTTAAGGAAAACGCTTATTTTAGATTCTTTTTCTCCTTTAACCTCTTCTGATTTTTTCTTTCTCATGCTTGACAGGCTTTCAAGGAACATATACGTTCCGACTATTCCCAGCATCAAAACATAGGTTATTTTTATAACAAAATCTGCATTTCCCATCGCCCTGAGTACTTTCATGGCTTCAACACCGATAAGTCCGCCACTGAAACCACCGATAAGGAGATAGATGCCCATCTTGAAATCTACATTACCAACTTTCCAATGGGCATAAGTACCAGAGGTAGATGCTGCAACAATCTGATTGGAATCTGTGGCAGCTGCAACTGTAGATGGTATCCCAAGCATTATCAAGAGCGGTGTCATTAAGAAACCACCCCCGACCCCAAAGAGACCTGAAAGCATACCCACGATCAATCCAAGTCCAACAGGCAGAAAAATATTAATACTAGTCAGAGCTACTGGCAGGTAAAGATACATCTGACCCTCCCCATTTTATGAAAATATTTAATTTGCTTGATAACATAATTGCTTAACTCACAAGGTTGGCTTTGCCATTGTTACTAGCGGCCTTGATATTGTTTTTACAAGTCTGTTCAATTCCCTGGTCTTCATATTTGCGTTATCAGTCACACTCGGGCTTAACAAAACCATATCAACAGCTACCTTCTGTCTGAAAAAATTTATAATCGCAGACAACACATCTGTCTTCTCCGTGCGGACATCAACATTGATACCGTCCTGAGTAAACTTTTTCAGGAGAGGAACTATTTTTTTATCCTTGGCTATGTTCTCTGTCATTATTTGTCTCGCTGCTTTATCTTCGTCTGCTTCAGCAAAAGTAATAGCTGTCATGAGATTCTCAAATCTCTCGGTTATTCTCCTTCTGTAAATCAATAAAATGGTGATACCCTCGTTCAACATTTTTGCCAGATTAAAAGCGTAGGAAAGTCCTTCACCAAAATTCTCGTCATAATAAGTGACGAATAAAAGCTGTTTCTTCCTCATCTCATCTCCAGTCTGCCTAATCATTCTACTGGAGATAAGGCAAAGAAGATGCCAATGTCTAACTTATTGTTTTTTAATGATTATTTGTAAAGGAGGGCTAAATGAAGTGTTTCATATTTGAACAGCTATGAACGCTGCCCATCGCTAAGTATTCTCCAGAGGCTCGTCCTTGATATTCCTAAGAGCTCAGCAGCCTTTGATTTATTGCCTCCGAGCATCTCGACTACTTTTACAGCATATTCTTTGTTCAATTCATCTATAGTTTTGATCTTGCCCGGCTCTATAGTTTCAATATGAAACATTTTGAGGCTCTGAGGCAGACTCTCAGGGGTGATAAAGGAATTCTTTTCTATGATAACCGCCCTTTCGATTATATTTTCAAGCTCTCTGACATTCCCGGGTAAACTATAGCTCATGAGGATTTCCATCGCTTCTTTGGCAAAACCAGTTATTTTTTTGTTATACCTGTGGAGATATTCCTGAAGAAAATACATGCTCAAAGGTTCTATGTCTTCCTTACGGTCTCTTAACGGAGGAATAAAAATATCCATGACATTTAATCTGTAATACAAGTCTTCCCTGAATCTCCCTTCAGCTATGAGGGCCTTTAGTTTTTGGTTAGTAGCGGCAATAAATCTCACATCCACCTTTATGGATTTTGTTCCGCCTACCCTGAAAAATTCACCCTCTTCGATGACGTTGAGTAATTTCGCCTGCAGGCTTGTAGACATTTCTGAAATCTCATCAAGAAAAAGGGTGCCTGTATCTGCAATTTCCATAAGTCCCTGTTTTGTTCTGATTGCACCCGTAAATGCACCTTTTTCATGGCCGAACAGTTCACTTGCAAGAAGACTCTCAGTAAAAGTCGCGCAATTCAGTGACAGAAATGGCATATTCTGCCTCTTACCTGTGAAGTGTATAATCTTGGCTACAAGGCTTTTCCCAACTCCACTTTCCCCGGTTAAGAGGACATTGCAGTCAGAATCCCTTATGCTTTCAATAATGCTTAATATCTTCTTCATGCTTTCGCTTTTTGCAATACTGGGGATCTTTTTGCCCATTCCCAGGGAGGTTCTTAATGCTATGATCTCTTTCCTCAGAACCTTCTCTTCATAAATTTGCTTTACTTTTAATAAGAGTTCGTCAAGATCAAAGGGTTTTGTAATATAGTCATGTGCCCCTTTTCTCATCGCTTCCACTGCAGAACTAATACTCCCATAGCCAGTTATAATAAGCACCTCTGTTTCAAGGTGCTTTTCCTTTATCTTTTCCAGAAGTTCAATGCCACTGAGTCCCGGCATCTTTATATCCGCAATAAGGGCATCAAAGTGCTCTTTTTCTATCTTTTCCAGAGCTTTCAGGCCATCACCTGCACCAGTAACCTCATACTTTTCCTTCTGCAATATAGAAAGGAGATGTTTTAGTGTTATCTCTTCATCCTCTGCAACGAGAACCTTAAAGACCATCACAACCTCTTATTTTTGGCAAAGTTATAGTAAAGGTAGTTCCCTTTCCTTCTTTACTTTCGATACTCATCTTACCATCATGTTTATCAATAATGTTGAATACAATTGCAAGTCCAAGACCGGTGCCCTTATCCTTTGTGGTAAAAAAGGGCTCAAATATCTTTTCTGCAGTTTCAACAGGCATCCCTTTTCCTGAATCTGACACATTTATTTTTACAGACTCCTTGTCTTGGTCTATTCTCACAATAAGATCACCTTCTCCTGACATGGCATCAACAGCATTGTTAAACAGATTAATAAAAACCCTTTCCATCTGTTCAGGGTCAGCACAGATAAGTGCACCTTGAGGATCAGAATCCAGCACAAATGATATCTTTTCAAGATTAATGGATTTACCGAGCAGATTATAGGCATCAGCAATGAGTTTATTCAATTCAATTTCCTTGAACTCGGGATCTCTGCCACGGGCAAACTCAAGAAGATCACCAACAATCCTCTTTACCCTCAATGTCTGCCCATGAATATCTTTTACAACCTCTCTCAGGTTTGGCGGAGAAGTATCATCTATTTCTCTTTCCAAAATCTGGGAAGAAATATAGATATTGTTCAGCGGGTTATTCAATTCATGCGCAACTCCTGAAGCAAGTGTTCCGATGGCTGCAAGTTTTTGGCTCTGTAACAACTCCTTATTTTTTCTTTCAAGCTCTTCTTCCCTTTGAGCAAGCTGTTCTTCCATTTCATTAAACGTTTGAATAAGTGTGCCGACCTCATCCTTACTCTTTATTGGCTTAACTAATTGCTTGAAATTACCCTTCCCTGTCTTTTCAACAACTTCTGTAAGGATCTTTAACCGATTCACCACATCCCTGTTAAAGAAAAAGATTGTTCCAATGCCAGTAATAAAAAATAAGGGGAAAAATATAAGGATGGCAATCTGTGACCGGTAGATTGTATTTTCAACATTGTTCCTTGCAATCCTGTCCAGTTCTTCGGAGATAACAATAATATCCTCACCGTTTTTTCTGAGCGCATTTATCTGTGTTTCGAGTTCTGTCAAGCCCACAATGAGACGGTGATCAGGGGGTAACAAGATTACATTTTTTAGGAATTCAATCCCCTGGGGTGGATTCTCGATCAAAGTTGATTGTATAAGTGGGAATAATTTGTTGGACTGAGAAAATGATGTCTTTACTTTCCCAAATTCGATTGATAAATCCTTTGCAGATGATTCTATTGTATTAAATCTGTTCTTATATTCTGCTATGCAAACCTTTAAATCGTGTAATTTACCAGAGTTATCTGCCAAAACACTTCTGTTAATGATTCCATTTAACTCCAGTAGATATCCATGTACAGCTTCCGATTCTGCTTTTGCTTTTACCGGGTAGAGAAAGAAATTTTTCTCATGCCTTCTCAGCTCGAGGGATCTGCTTCTTATTGTATCAGTAACCTCTAGATGCCTGATCTCTTTTTTGATCTTAATAAAATTTACATACTCGAATACTACGAGGACGGCTATTATAAAAACACTGACGAGAAAACTGAGAGCTAATTTTTTCTTAAGGGACATTGAATATCCGTGATAACTGAAACGCCTCTGAAATCATTATATCATAATAATAACAGAGGCTTCAGTTATCACAGATTTCTTATGTTCTAACGACCATCACAGGGCAAGGTGCATAGCCAATGACTTTCTCGGCAACACTTCCCATTAAAAGTCTTTTCAGTCCTGTTCGACCATGACTCCCGATAACTATTACATCGGCCTTTTGTTCTCGGGCAAGGTCTGTTATTTTTCTGTAAGACTCACCTTCACGCACAAATGTTATTGTTTTAACATTAGATGCCTCTGCCTTTTTCTTCACATCCTCGACAAAACCTTTTGCCTTTTTTACCATTTCTTCAACTGTGCCGGGTGAGCGTGCCATAAATTCCTCTGTGACATCAACCACCGAGAGAACCATCAATTCTCCCCCATAGGACTTCGCAAAGTTTATAGCCCTATCTGTTGCAACCTCGCTATATTTTGAGCCGTCCGTAGAGAGAAAAATACTTTTCCATCCTATTGCGGTATTCACCGGAACAACAAGGACGTCTCTTTGACTATGGCCTATAACCCTTGCGGTTACACTGCCGATAAGGGCTTTTTCTATTTGGCTGCGGCCCTTTCTTCCCATTACTATCAAATCACAGTTTTCAGCATCTGCAAGGTCAACAATCCTTTCGTATATCTCGCCTTCTTCGCAGACAGTTTTTATCAAGGCTCTTTCAGCCTTCGCTATCTCCGCTGCCTCAACAAGGGCCTTATCACATGGTTCCCTCATGGCATCTATTACATTCCCGAATGCAGTGGATCCCAGGTCTCCCTGATAAACTGGAATCACTGATACAACAGTTATCCAGCTCTCCTCACTGTTTGCAAGCTTGATTGCCTGTCTGAGGGCATTCTTGCCTGATTCTGAGCCATCAACCGCAACAAGCATCTTTTTATATTTTCCCATGCTCTAAGACTCCTTCTGCTGAATTCTGTAACTTTTCTGCCCTCAAACCTTTCCATATTGCATTTAAAACTACACCTGCTCCGACAAGCAAGGCAAGTATCATTATGATAAAACTTGTGGTTTTTAATATTTTAACAATAGTTTCATTCAGAGTCTGTATAACTCCCAACTGAGAAAGATATACAGGAACCATAAGCCCCCTGCTGAACAGGACGATAACCATGATGAGACCCATTACAAGCTTTATCGTAAAAGGCTTAACATATGTTGTGCCGATAGCACCTAATTGGATTCCAAAGAGAGAACCTGCAAGGATAATCATGGAAAGGCGGATATCAACAAGGCCGTGCATAGCATATTTGAAGGAACCACCCAGGCCCATGACAAAAGCTATTACCAGTTCTGTAGCTGAAGCCATTAGGCTTGGGGCGCCTAAAACATACATCATCGCCGGTACGCCTAAAAAACCTCCTACCGCGATGGTTGCTGCAAGCATGCCTGTAGCAAAGCCAAGGGGAATGGTCAGGAGAACCGACACCTTTGCATTGATGCTCTTGAAATAGACCATTGTGCCCGGTATGTTTATGGACTGAACCCACAGCGCCAGTTTTGTCACCTTCTCCTTTTCATGTGCATTCCCGGCTTTTTGGGACTTCAAAGCATCTCTCAGAACAATGCTACCGACAACCCCCAACACTACCACAAAAGCCACGCTCACATATAGATTTGAACCCGCATCTCCGAAAGCCTTCTTTATGCTCTCCTGCATATGTGCGCCGTAGAGCACACCTGCCTCAGCAGAAGCACCAAGGACTAATCCGAGCCTAAGGTCCACCTGACCGTATTTAGCGCGTTTGAGAGATCCTATAAGCGCTTTTGGAAATTTATGGCACATATTGCTCGCTACTGATACAAGGGCCGGCACTCCGATGCTCATCATGCCGGGTGTGAGGACAAAGGCGCCTCCTGAGCCTATAAAACCACTCACAAGACCACCTACAAACCCTACAATAAACAGATATGTCATATTCATCCAATTGAGGTCAATAAAATTACTGACCTGACTTACAACATCATGCATGTTATTTCACCTCCCTCTTCTTTTTCGCTTCCACCCCAAGGACAGTCCAGAAGTTACCTGTAAAAGACCCGTGAAAGAACGAGAATATAAATGCCGCTGCTATCGGCAGTAGCGCATACAACCACCCACCACGTGAGAAATATTCAGTCACCATGTCTTGCTTAAGTAGCAGAACCGTATACAGCGCTATCGAAAAAATACCTGCCACCACCATCTTTCCGATGGGTTTCTTCTTTTTTACACCTTCTTTTCCCATTTTTCCTCCTCCATCTTAGTAGTTAATTTTTTCATCGCTCCTGTACGTTTACGAAGCCATCAACACCATATTTATTCGAACAGACTCACTGTTTTCAGGGGATATCTACTACTACCAACGGACACTTTATTTTTTCCAATATCTTAGAGAGCCCCTCCTCTCTATTCCAGCGGTCAACAGCAGGTGATTCCACGACGACGAAATTGATACTCCTCTCAGAGTCTGTGTAGTTCTTGATCTCTTCTCTCAGACGGCCGTTTCTCTGAATCAGCCTGTAATGTATCCCTTCGCTCTGCAACTCTGAAAAGAATTGCTTGAGCATCAGATTCTCACTAGACTCAGCCAATGAGAGATAAAGGATATCCATATCTGCTCCGATCCTTTTGCACGTGTTCATCGCATATATCAGGGTTTTTCTTTCTATTTCCCCTTCCCGCAGGGCGAGCAAAACTCTTTTCTCTTCTTTGAGTATTGCCCTTGCTGTCTCAGTTTCTCCAGCCTCTGCGAAGGTAGCAGCAGTCATGGCATCCTCAAACTTTTTCATCAATTCTTTCATATTCACCTTTTTCCCGCTCATTTAATGTTCCTTAAACCAAGGCCTTTAACTCTTTGTTCGGTAAGCTTTTCTGAAACGTTGCGAGCAGGGATATTTACGTTACATTTTGTTGTACATGGAGAACCATATCTCACTGGCGCTGGCTTTTCCTGCTCACTCAGATCTGTATTAAGATCTGTATTATTCGTTAATACTAAATCAACAACTTCCTCAATCCTGTCCACCAGGCGGACCTCTAACCCCTTTCTGACATCCTCCGGAAGATTTTCCAGATCCACCTCATTCTTGAGTGGCAATACTACGATTTTCACTCCCGCCCGACGTGCGGCCAGCATCTTTTCTTTAATTCCTCCAACAGGCAGGATCCTTCCACTCAAGGTCAGCTCTCCTGTTATAGCCATGTCCCTTCTGGCAGGTCTTCCTGTTAAAAGTGAAATAAGGGCGATTGCAATAGTCGCGCCTGCAGAGGGCCCGTCCTTTGGAATAGCTCCGGCAGGGACATGGATGTGAATGTCCTGATGCTCGAAGAAATCCTCCTGGATCTTCAAAAATGATGCATTGCTCCTTATATAGCTCAGGGCTGCCTGGGCCGACTCACACATTACATTACCCAGAGACCCGGTTAGAATAAGCTGTTTGTCACCCATCATCCGAGCTGCCTCTACAAAAATGATATCACCACCTGTTTCAGTCCATACCAGACCCGTAGTAACACCAACCCTGTCCTTTTCATCTGCAACCTCACTGTAGTATTTTCTCGGTCCAAGATATCTTTCAGCCAGATCCGGAGTAACCGTTATGTTTTGAATCGTTTTCTTACGGTATACGAACTCTGTGGCAATCTTGCGGCAGATAGTAGCGATCCGCCTTTCAAGGGCTCTTATGCCGGACTCCCGTGTATATTCTTGTATAATCTTCGATATTGCATCAACGGTAAACATAGGTGGATAGTCTGATAGCCCTTGTTCACTGACCTGTTTGGGAACCAGATAATTCAAACCGATCTCCACCTTCTCATCTTCTGTATAGCCTGAAAACTCGATGACCTCCATGCGGTCCCTGAGGGCATCCTGAATGTTATCGGCGATATTGGCAGTTACAATAAACATCACGCTTGAGAGATCAAAAGGCACATCGAGATAGTGATCAATGAAACTATGATTCTGTTCAGGGTCAAGCACTTCCAACAAGGCGGACGAAGGGTCACCCTTAAAATCCTGCCCGATTTTGTCCACTTCATCCAGCATAAGAACGGGATTGGCAGAATCTGCACGACGTATCTCCTCAATAATACGCCCTGGCATAGCGCCGGCATATGTCCTCCTGTGGCCCCTGATTTCGGCCTCATCTCTCATTCCGCCCAGCGAAATTCTCGCAAATTTTCTCCCGAGGGCATCTGCGATAGATTTACCCAGCGAGGTCTTTCCTGTTCCGGGTGGACCTGCAAAACAGAGGACAGATCCTTTTGTAGATACCGTTGATAACTTTTTTTCGAGGGCCTGTTTAACAGTAGCTCTCACCTCGTCAACCTTAAAAGGCTTAGCAATATAATGAAACGCACCCCTTTTTAGGGTCTCTATGGCAGAGTCGACTGAGGCATAACCAGTAATCATGATAACTTTGCAGTCAGGGTATCTGCTCTTTGCCTTTTCAAGGACTTGAATTCCATTAACTTTCTCCATCCTTATGTCAGTCAGGACAACGTCAAAATCAGAGGCCTCCATCTTCTCGATAGCCTCAGCACCACTGGCTGCCGTGATGACCGTATAATTCTCTTTTTTCAATAAATGCTCCAGGTTCCTCCTGGCAATCTCCTCATCGTCAACAACCAGTATTCGAGACTTCTTGTTCGTTATCAATATCTTTACAGCTAAATGTTCAAGAATCCTTTCCTTTACATTATGCAGACCATAATGTCTTTCATTCAGAATCCCCTCGGCCCTCTTGAGATCAAGATTGTCCTCTGTCTTTTTATTCCAGGGAAGGTTAACGAGATAGTCAATATACGTAAGCCCTATTGTATATTCTGCTGTTGCAGGGCTTATCTTTGATAGCATCTCCAGTTCATTATTCGCAATATGCTGGATATGAGGCTGCATCTTTGCCGTGACAATAATCCGCCTCAGCTCTTCTATCGTTTTCGCCTGGAGCTTTTCTTCTGCTCTTTTTTCTTCTGATTTCTTAAAGATATTCATAATTCTACCCCCTCCCCAATTTGAGCAAGGGGCTAATAGTCAGTAAATACAATTAACCCCTTCCTCACAGAATGTACATCTTTTACCTTTTTATTCCGGGGGCCCTGAGTTCTTTTCTGCCTCTCATAGTAGGTGATATACGGTCAACTTCCCGGGGTCTTTCCTCTTCCCTGAGTATTTCCCTCGCCATCTCAACCTCGCCTTCCTCTGCGAAAGCAGCTGCTGTGAAGAGCCTTTCCAATTTTTTTGCCAGCTTTTTCATCTGTTACACCTCCTTCTCTCTTTCATTTTCATATTCAATAAAAGCATCTTTTGTGCCAGGAGGCATCATCCTTCAAAGTTATTGTTTTATCTATGTTTTTAATTTCTTGTGCATGAAATCAGCAATATTCATTCGATGCAAATTGCAACAATAGAATCCTGCCTCTCTAAACGGCGCCGCAACATTTCGCCTCATAGCCTTAATTCCTTGGCAGTAGGTTTACTTTTCGCTCACAATTCTAGATGTTGCAATGCGATTATAGGGTGTTGCTTTTTGTAATAGGGAAATATTAATATCTAATAAAATGTTTAAATTTCATCCAAGCATCAGACATAAGATCACACTCGGTTACTATATTTTGGTCACTGTAATCATCGGGATTTCTCTGTTTACCTTAATAGAGCTTTGGTATATGGGAAAAAAGGTACAATTTGGAGAGGTCACTTCTGAATTCTTTGACACGACACTTGAAATCAGGAGATTCGAAAAAAATTATTTTCTCTATGGACATAATGTTGACTATCAGGAAAATAAACGATACGTCACTAAGGCTCAGGAAATACTCGACAAAAATCTTAAGGAATATAGAAGGCTCGCAGTTGCCCCACAATTAGAAATCTTAAGAGAGAGTCTCGGAAAATATGGACTCTTGATGGAGCAATTCGCGCAGTTGAGCAGCCATGATGAGAACCAGAGATCAGCTTTAGAGGAAACCATAAGAGAAAAGGGCAAAGAGATCGTAACCATTGCTGAAGGTGTTTCAAAGACTGAACGGAAAAGACTGCATTCACTACTTTCCATTACTGCAAGAATTTTTGCCATTTCAACTATTTTTCTATCTCTCTTTGCAATTGCAATAGGTCAGATTTTATCGAGGATGGTCGTTAAACCTCTTCAATCCTTAGAGGAGAAAATGAATCTGATAACAGAAGGAAAGCTCGAGACAGTGGCAATCAATTCAAATGATCGAGAAATCGTATCTCTCACAAGAGCATTCAATAAAATGCTCAAGGAACTTGAATTACGACAGAGACACCTTGTCCAGAGAGAAAAGCTTGCATCACTGGGGACACTCCTGTCAGGGGTTGCACATGAATTAAATAATCCATTGTCGAATATATCATCATCATGCCAGATACTCATAGAAGAGTTCGAAGAGGATGACATGGAACATAAAAAGGAACTATTATCACAGATTGACGAGCAAACAGACAGGGCCAAGAATATCGTCCGGTCTCTTTTAGAATTTTCAAGGGATAGGAAAACTTTTCAAAAGGAACTCCTGGCACTGAAAAAACTCCTTGAAGAGACAGCAATGTTTCTGAAAAGTGAAATTCCAGTTGGGATTGAAATGCAACTCGATGTACCATCTGATATATTTATTTTTGCTGACAAACAACGCATCCAGCAGGTATTTTTGAATCTGCTGCAAAATGCCATGGAAGCCATCACTGATGAAGGGAAAATCTCTATCAGAGCACAAAAATACATTGTAAGTGAGAGAGCAGGACAAGAAGAAATATGCAAACATCCAAAATATCGTGGTAAATGCACTGGTGAATGTCCTGTTGATACTGCGGACACAGTTGACATCGAGATAGAAGATACAGGCATGGGGATACCGCCTGATGTTCTGCCGAAAATATTTGATCCCTTTTTTTCCACAAAGGATGTCGTGAGAAAGGGCGCAGGACTTGGTCTTTTTATTGTTCAGGAAATTGTCGAAGAGCACGATGGGTGCATCGGAGTTTACAGTGAGGTTGGAAAGGGAACCTGTTTTTTAATAAGACTTCCGCTTAAGGAATGATGATGCAAAACGCAAAAATATTAATTGTAGATGACGAAAAGGTGGCACTGAAGAACCTCGAGCATATTATGAAAAAGGAGGGCTATGAGGTGGTTGGCACACAGAGCGGCGCCCACGCCCTCAAGTTTCTTGAAGAACAACCGTTTGATGTTGTCCTGACAGATTTAAAGATGGAGAAGGTAGACGGCCTGCAGGTACTTAAAAAATGCCGGGATCTTTATCCAGATGCCGAGGTAATAATGATAACAGGGTATGCAACGCTGGAATCAGCAGTTCAGACAATGAAACATGGTGCATTTTATTATGTTGCCAAGCCTTTTAAGCTTGACGAAGTCAGAAAGGTTGTTAAGGAGGCAGTAGAAAAGGTCAGGTTGAAAAAGGAAAACAGACAGCTCCGGGAACATATAGATAAATTCGAAGGTAAGGCCAAAATTATCACCGAGGATGCCAATATGCAGCGGCTTCTTAATACAGCACTACAGATAGCACCAACCGACTGCAATATCATTATCACAGGCGAAAGCGGGACGGGAAAAGAACTTTTTGCCAGATACGTCCACGCCTGCAGTCAGAGGGCAGAGGGACCTTTTTTCGCCATCAACTGCGGAGCTTTCAACGAAGAGCTTCTATCAAATGAACTCTTTGGGCATGAAAAAGGTGCATTTACAGGTGCAACAACATTGAAGAAGGGGCTAATTGAAATGGCGTCAGGTGGAACACTGTTTTTAGATGAGATCACAGAGATGCCTCCCTCCATGCAGGTTAAACTGCTTCGCGTCATTCAGGAGAGGGAGGTTTTAAGGCTTGGTGCAACCGAGCCCGTAAAGGTGGATGTCAGATTCATCGCAGCAACAAATAGGGATATTCAGGAGTCTATAAGAAGTGGTAATTTTAGACAGGACCTTTATTTTAGATTAAATGTTGTCTCGTTGCATATACCTCCACTTTCAGAAAGAAAAGATGATATACCTCTTTTGAGCTACTTTTTTTTGAAAAAATACGCAACCCTTATGAAAAAGGATGTAACAGAAATATCCCAGGATGTACTTGCCTTGCTAATGAGTTATGACTTTCCAGGGAATGTGAGAGAGTTGGAGAATATCATAGAAAGGGGCGTTGCTCTTGCCAATGGAAACATCATTGAAGTTGTACATCTTCCAGAAGACTTGAAAGAACTGAGCATAAGGATATTCAGAAGGGAAGAGGGCAAGATACCTTCTCTCGAAGAACAGGAGAAGGCTTATATTAAGTGGGTTCTAAAGGAGGTCGGAGAAAACAAGACTCTTGCCGCACGGATTCTTGGTATAGATAGGGTATCTCTCTGGAGGAAGTTGAAGAAATACGGACTTGAAGGTGAGTAAACGAAAGGGTCACTCTATGAACTCTAATCCAACCCGAAACATTTGATCTCTGGATTCTTGCGCCCATCTCACAACAGAAGTCTTTGCTGTAATGTTATTTATCACATGCCCATCTTCAAAGAGCAAACAATGCCCTACCTCGAGTGGATATCGTGTCATCAGCCCAAGTCCTCCCGCACTTACATCAACTGAGACACCTATGTCATAGACTTCCTTCACTTTCCCCATATAGAAGACGTTTAGAGAATATCTTACAAAACTAACATGGTATTCCCGCGGATGTTTTCGTCTGAAGTCGCCGATCATATTAACAGTCCATATCTACTTATAAGGTTATGCAGTCTATTTCTACTGCTATGACTGCGCTATTGTTTGGAACTTCTCTGGATTAAACCCCCTTAATAATATTAAGGGAATGTATTAAAAACCTCAAGAAAAAAATTCGAGAATCCAAAGAGTTTAAAAACTATTTGAGATCTTTCTTTGTATGTTTGTCATGCTGGCTTAACCGGCATCCTTCTTCAAGAAAGATTCTCTATGAGACTGTTTTTTGCTCTGCCGTCTTAATTATAGCCTTATATGGCTCAACTTTTTGCATTAAAGCTTCCATACCAGGACGGCACATTTTGCATTCCCTATCACCCTTTCCGTCACGCTACCCATAAGTAATTTTGTTATACCAGTCCTGCCATGGCTTCCAAGAACTATTAGACCAACATCCTCCTGGGCACCTGTATTAACTATAACCTCATGAGGCACGCCTTTCCTGATTAAAGTTTCCACCGTTATGCCTTCCTTTTCAGCAACCTTCTTTACTATATCAACACACCCCTTTGCCGTTGGAAGGTTTTCGTCTTTTTTGGCAACCGAAAGGACGATCAAAGCGCTCCCGCTGCGTTTTGCAATGTCTATGGCCTCATGGGATGCAAACTCGCTATGCATTGAACCATCTGTAGCGATAAGTATCTTTTCAAAGGAAAGTTTCGCCTCTTTGGGTATAATCAGGATCCTGCAGAGTGTATGACCGATAACTCTGGCTGTTACACTCCCCATAAGAATCCTTTCGATACGGCTTAAGCCCTTTCTACCCATCACTATGAGGTCGCAGTGCTCCGCTGCGGCGATGTCAACAATCCCTTCGTAAGGTTCGCCTTCCATATAGACTGTTTTTATCAATACCCCTTCTGCCTTTGCTATCTTTTCGGCCTCTGTAAGGGCTTTTTCGAAGGGCTCCTTAATTGCCTTTTGAATATTTCCAATAACCGTCATTGCTAAGTCTCCTTCATAAGGAGGGGCAACAGATACCACGGTTATCCAACTCTGCTCGTTTTTAGCGAGCTTGAAGGATTCCCTTAATGCATGCGTGCTGGATTCTGAGCCGTCAACTGCAACGAGTATCTTTTTATATCTTCCCATGTTCTAAGGCTCCTTCTGCGTGTTGTAGCTTTTCAGCACTCCGTCCCTGCCACATGGCGTGCAGAATAATGGAAGCTCATGGAAGAGAGCAAGGTCATCGTGGCGTTATATCTCTTTAATTCTCTATTATGCCATGAAATAATTGCTGCTACAGTTATTTTTCCCCTTTTAAGTAATCAATCTCCCTTTTCATCTTTTTCCATTCTAATGCCCTATTAATAGAAATCAGTATCTGCTCTTTACGGAAGGGCTTGGTGATGTAATCATAGGCACCTTTATGAATAGCCTCTTCTGCCGATTCTACAGAGCCATATGCGGTAATAATAAGTATAGGGATAGATTTATCTATCTTTCTAACCTCATCGCTGAGTTCTATGCCACCCATACCTGGCATCTTGAGATCAGCAATCAGTAAATCGAAAGCCCCTTCTTTAATCAACTTAGGTACCTCTAAAGGATTATTAGTGGTTGTTGCACTGTGATTAGTCTTTTCTGTAATGATCATAGCAAGAAGGGCGAGCATATCCACTTCATCGTCCACAATTAAAATCTGTGCCATTTTACCTCCCCTTCAAATCCCCCCTCAGCCCCTTTGCTAAAGGGGGGATTATATAAATTAAGTTTGACCATAGCATTTTTCACTACCCGAAGGAACTACAGGCAGAGACACAGTAAAGGTAGTACCTTTCCTCTCCCTGTCCTCCTCTTCAGCCACTGTCTCGAAGGTTATTTCTCCACCGTACCTGGTCACTATACCATAACAGACTGAAAGTCCCAATCCTGTTCCCTCTCCTACTCTTTTCGTGGTAAAAAATGCCTCAAATATCTTGTCTCTGTATTCCCTTTTAATACCATGCCCTGTATCCTTGAAAAGTATCTCTACTCTGTCATCAGGCTCATTAAGTCTGGTAGAAATAGTCAAATCCCCTCCTCCTTCCATTGCAGCAGCTGCGTTGGTGATTAAGTTCATAAAGACCTGCTGTAAATGCCCCGAGTCTCCCCTTACTCTTGGTAAATCTTCTGCAAGGTTTTTCTCTAACGTGATCTTTTTTGTAACCAGGATATTCTCAACCACAGAAACCACACTTTCAAGGCTTTCATTGACATCAGTACAATATTCAGTTTTCTTTGGATATCTGGCAAATCCCAGAAGGTTTTCAACAATTCTTTTACTATTAAGCCCCTGCCTCTCAATGGCTTTAAGCATTTCATATTCCTTGCTACCAGGTTCCACCCTCTCCAAGAGACTATCGGCAAAACCAAGGATTATCGCCACCGGGTTATTGATCTCATGAGCAACACCGGCAGTCAACTTTCCCAGAGATGCCAGCCTTTCTGTATTGTACATCTGTTCATCTTCAATCTTCTTTCTCTCTGTAATATCCCTTGAGATCCCCAGAACAGCAAATACCTTATCATTTTCATTCTTAAGACCCACGAAGTTGCTGGTGAGCCAATATTCACTTTTTCCGATTTCTACTGGATATTTTACACTTACGCTCTTTCCTGTATTGAATACCTGCCTGACAAAACCCATCTGCAATTCGGCACTTTCTTCAGAAAAAAGATCATGCATATTTTTGCCGATTAGCTCCCCCGGATGTCCTCCAAAGAAACTGACGGCACATCTATTCATGGATAGGTACTCTCCTTTTTCATCCACGGTAAAGATCAAGTCCTCTGCACTTTCTACGAGGGTTCTGTATTTCTCTTCTGATTTTTCCAGTTTGTCGAGTGATTTTTTCAGATCTTCCGTTTTCTCCGTTACCTCTTCTTCCAGTGTCTTGGCCCAGCGTCTCTCAAAATTTATTACATATACGCTGCCAAAAATAATAACAAAGATAATGACACCCTGAATATAAAACTGGCGGGTATAAACAAAATGTATTGCCCCCTCAACCTCGCTCATGGGTGCTACCACAGCTATCGACCAATTACGATCCTGCCCCGATGTTAGATAAACGGGAGCATAGGCGATCAATTTTTTCATCTCGGTTTCTATATCCCTGTGCCAGCCGGAGACATACCACCCGGTTCCTTCTTCACCTTTAAGCATCTTTTCCTTTTGAATTATGTTAATCTGGTCAAAGGAAATCTTGGGTTTTCTGGTAGCACGGGCCTTAAAGGCATCCTCTCCGATAAATTCCTTTTTTGGATGATAAAGAAATACACCTTTGTTATCTATAGCCCAGGCATATCCGGTCTTCCCTGATTTAATATCTCTGATATCCTTTCTGGCTAAGTGGGTAACATCTACAGCAAATAGAAGCACTCCAGAGAAACGACCTGTAGGCACTGGATGGGACTCATCAACAGATTCCGCATAAATAGGTGTGGCTAAGTTCATGACAAGTTTCTCAGGATATCGCTCGCTCTCCCTTGTAATCTCACCCACATAAGTTCTATTCTTATTTTCCCTTAGAAAAGCCCATTTAAAATATCCTGTATCTTGAAAATTACCTTTTATTATACGGGGGGGGGCCAGATTATCAACGATATAGGCCGTCCCTCCTTTATTGTCTACAAGTCTTATCTCTATTACCCCTTCCTCCTTGATGCCGGATAAAGTGGTGTTCATCCTGTTGGCCCAGGATACCTCCAGATACTGAATGGATGGAGAAAAACTTAATAGTGAAAGCTCCCTCTTAATAAAATCCATACTGTTTTCTATCCGATTTGCAGCATACCTGGCTAATACCAATTGCTGGTTGTTAAAATCCTCACGGATAATTTCTTTCATATGACTTGCGGAGACCATGCCCAGATACAGGGCACTTAAAAGTAACACTATCATGAGAATGCCAAAAACGATGACAGCCCTTCTTACATTGTAGTATTTCCCTTTAGAAGACCTTTCTTTTATATTCATCTTATGCATAACCTCAGAGTGATTTTGCCTCAATCGAGCAATAATCCCTCATGAATTCTTGTAAGTAGCAGTCCACAAATGCGTCGCTGAACATTATCATATCTAACTGCTTTGTATAAATTGTGAGGCGACCTAATATGCTTAGTTTTTCCTCAATAGTTGACCTTTGATATCTGGTTATCCTGGCGTTCAGCATATCTCCAATCCTATCAACCTCGAAATCCAGCCTTTCCAGGATCTCTTTTATAAGCTTTGTTCTTCTGAGACGTCTCTCAATAGATGCGCCACCACCCTTAAAATGAAAGCGAATATAGTTATGGTCTATGTTATCGCCTGCGTATGCTTCCACCGTAGATAAATGATACCCTAACCTGATACTAAAGTTCATGTACTCTCTGGATATCAAGGCACAGCTCTTTCCCCATCCCCTATCTCGATATAGTGATGGCTCAATCGCAATGTTAGCAACGACAGAGGCAAAACCCGTTACATTTTTAGGTTTGGGGCCCGGCCATTTCATGGACATCATGCCTTTCAGGAAGGCATTCATAGGGATAGAGCAGATGTTATTAGCAGTTATCCTCTTTGCAGCAGTTTCAATACCACCGTTCAGGTCTATCATGTATATCTTAAGGGGTATCTTTAAAACCAATCTTACAGCTTCTCCTTCTTTTACATTAGGCCTATTGCTGATTTTAAACATCTCGTCCAGAGCTACTTCATTGACAAAATGCGTTATATCATGAAATGTTTTGCAAAGTTCGGGCTTGAATGAATCGACTCTAAGATAAACTAAGTTTAAAGGAACAATCTTTTTAAGCGCTTCTTCTAATATCTTATAGACATGGGTATTTTTAAACAGGTTTTCCCTTTTTTGTCCCAATTCAATGACTTCATCTACACGGCCTTCATAGACATTACCGTTAATAGCATCTACAGTTATTTCCATGCCGCTTGTTATGAGCTTTGTGGCTGTTTTTGTATTAAGGATAGTAGGAACATGGAAATCTCTGGCAAGGGATGCCATATATCCTGTAGCACTTCCGACATCCGTTACAATAGCAGTGGCCTTATTCATTACTGTTACAAACTTAGGTGAGATATTCCTGGCTATAAGGATGGCCCCATCCGGAAAATTGTTCAAATCTTCCACTTTATTAACTAAACAGGCAATTCCTGTACCAACACCCTTACAAGCAATAACACCACCATCAATCAAAAACTTGTGGCCTTTTAGTGGTGCAGGGCTCATAACCTTACCGAGATTGGCATCCTTCACGCCTGCCATATTCGCCATGCCTTTGGTGTAACTTCCAATCTCTTTTCCCTTAGTAAGGATTGCTTGAATCTCTGAATCCGCCCTCTTTAGTACATTGTATAACTCTGAGTATTTCCCACCTAAAAATCCCCCCTCCCCCCCTTTGCTAAAGGGGGGTAAGGGGGGATTAGACATATTTGTTTCATTTGAGATCTCATTGAGGGCGCCTATGATAGTATGCACCTTATCAGATAACACGTTCGAATTTGATCTTATATAATGCATGTCAAAGAGATAATCCCCTGAAAGTTTTTCTTCCATATCTGCCATTATCACACGGACGTCGTTGGTTTCAGATAGCATTGTCTGGAAGTAATGATATTTTTTTTGAAGTTGTTCCCTCGATTGGGATAATTTATTAGTGAATTTCACCCTTCTAAATATACTTAAGAAATCCAGCATTTGAACCTCACCAATTTTTTACATCGTCATCGCGAGCCCGAAAGGGCGTGGCGATCTCATCCCTTGAGACCCTGTTTTGAGATTGCTTCGGCTCTCTTTGAAAGCCTCGCAATGACAGGTGAAGGTCTCACTCCTCGCAATGACACTTTATTTAATACCTTATTTAATATCTTTAAATTAAGCTTGTGTTTGTTTATGGGCTTATTCACTTTCCGAAGGAACAACAGGCAGAGACACAGTAAAGGTAGTACCTTTCCTCTCCTTGTTCTCCTCTTCAGCCACTGTCTCGAAGGTTATTTCTCCACCGTACATGGTTACTATACCATGACAGACTGAAAGCCCCAATCCTGTAGCCTCTCCTACCTTTTTCGTGGTGAAAAGGGGATCAAATATCCTGTCTCTGTATTTCCTTTTAATACCATGTCCTGTATCCTCAAAAATTATCTCTACTCTGTTACCAGGTTTGTTAAGTCTGGTAGAAATAGTCAAAACACCTCCTCCTTCCATTGCAGCAACAGCATTGGAGATTAAATTCATAAAGACCTGCTGTAAATGTCCTAGATTTCCCCTTACTTTTGGTAAATCTTCTGCAAGGTTCATCTCTAAAGTGATATTTTTTGTAACCAATATATTTTCAATAACAGAGAACACCATTTCAAGGTTTGTATTGACGTCAGTGGAATACTCGGTTGTCACCTGATAACTTGCAAGGCTTAAAAAGTTTTCAATAATCCTTTTACAATTAAGCCCTTGCCTCTCTATGGATTTAAGCATTTCATACTCTCTGCTATTAGGTTCCACCTTTTCTAAGAAAAGGTCGGCAAAACCAAGGATTATCGTCACCGGGTTATTGAGCTCATGGGCAACACCGGCAGCCAACTCTCCCAGAGACGCCAGCTTTTGTATATTATGCATCTGTTCTCCAGCCTTTTTCCATCTGGTAACATCTCTTGCCATTTCAATCACGTGGGTAACGACGCCCTGATCATCAAATATAGGATAGGCTATGACCCTATGATATGAAACTTCGCGCCCCTTAAAATGTGTATGCAGTACCTCGGAAGTTTCACCTGTTTTTAATGTATCCTGTACCGGGCATGGATGATTGGGTATATAGCAAGGTCTATCCAGATTATGAAGAACCCGATAACAATATCCACCAACAATCTCATGCTTGGGCTTACCCAGCCTTTTTACAAGTAGTTCATTAACTTCCTTTATCCTATAATCCCTGTCAACAACCATGATCTGGTCTTTGATACCGTCAATAATAGCCTGTAAAAATATCTTGGTCTCTAACAACTTTGAAATATCTTTCTCTGGAAGTTCCACTTCAATTCTTTCTAACATTGCCTCATTGAGGCGATTATAATAAACCTGTCAGAGAGTGAAGGAGATGCAAGATGGGTTCAGGAGCACTTCAAAATGATAGCAACAACTTTCAGATCGACAAGAGGAACACTCATTTTTATTTTACATCTTTTTCTTAAATAATCCTAATTTTTCTTAATTAATCCTAAAAAATATGTTTCTTCAGGCTTTCCTGTGGGAATTAGCCATAATTTCCCCTACTTGAGGGTTCCTCCTTTACTCCCCTCCCTTGAGGGGAGGGGTTGAGGGAGGGTGGTTCAAATAATCCCGTATTACTTCCAATATTCCTTCGGTATTTGTTAAAACTTCATTGTTCCAGAACCGTAAAACCTTATACCCATGTTCCTCAAGCCAATTGTCTCTTTTGTTATCTCTCTCTCGCTCTACGGAATGCTGACCGCCATCTACCTCTATGATTATCCGTTTTTCTTGACATACAAAATCTACAATATAGCTTCCGATAGGTTCTTGCCGCCTGAACTTGTATCCTTCCATCTGTTTTGCTCTCAGATATTTCCACAACAACCTTTCCGTATCCGTGAAGTCCTTCCGAAGTGCTTTAGCTGTGAAATGTCTATGGAGATCATTCATCTATCACCCTCTCCCCTCAAGGGAGAGGGATTCTTTATATCCACACGATTCCCGGAAGAACCAAAAATATTTTCAAGAAAAAACAGAATTATAAAATCACAAGATACGTAACAGCCATGAGATTGCCACGCACCTTTAAGGTGCTCGCAATGACAACCTTTGAGGTTTTTCAACAGCCTGTCAATAGTGGACACCAATCAGCCTTCGGCTGAAGCTGAGCTAACCGCTCGCTTTCATTTTTAACTTCAGCGGGCAGTCCACCGAAGCCAGGGACGAAAGCACCCTGCCGAAGGTGGACGCCTAAACCTTTTTTATGCTCCAGCGAGCTTCTTTAAGACAACGATAGTAAAAACCATCACCAGAAGCGCCACAGTTTCGGTCATACCCAGGACGGTAATATAGTTGCCAAACCCCTTACCAGTCTCTCCCATCGAATCGCAAGCGACAGCAGCGCATTTTCCCTGCCAGAATGCAGAGAGTCCTATGGCTAATCCGGCAGTAGCTCCCACGCCCCAGAGGTATTGTCCTTTAATTGCAATCGCCGCTACCATATTCTGCATAAGGATGAAGCCGTAAATTGTCTGGGTAAGCGGGGCAGCCGTCATGGCTACCAATAAAAACGAGGGCGGTTTATTCTGGATAAAGTTCTTTTTCCACGCTCCGATGGCTGCCATTCCGGCAATCCCGGTGCCAAAGGCAGAACCGCAGCCAGCAAGCCCCAAAGCCATTATTGCTCCTAAATCCCGAAGCTGTTCAATTATTCCTATTCCCACGCCCTCCATATCTTCTCTCTCCTTTTCTTATTCTTTTAAAGGTTTATATTCTACGCCGCTCCAACTTACGCCGATATGGCTGGAAAATTCCAGTACATTCAGCCTTACTCCATGCACAAGCACCCCTACTGGCCCGAGCACAAAATTTAACGCATGCCCAACCAAAAGAATCGGCGCTGAAATTAACCAGTTTCCTCCTCCAGCGCTTACAGCAAGGGTATTCACTGTATCGGCAATAGCCACGCCTGCCAGACCCACAGCAAAAAGACGAATATATGAAACCACATCGGTAAAATTATTCACCAGGCTCAATGCCACGCTTGCCAATCCTGTTGCGATGGTCTTCAGGATATTCCTTTGGGGGCTGGTAAAGAAAATAACCAGAGTGATTCCGCCGATAATCAGCCACTTCCCAAAAAAAGGGAACATATCACCAAGAATCAGCGTCCTCGCCAGAAAGAAAGCTGCCCATATTACGGCAACCCAGCCGATTTCTGCGGCGGCAGTAAGAGCGGGTAACTGACGGAGCGCCCGCCATAAATGCGCCATAGTCAACTGAAGTGCACCGATGAAAAAGCAAAAAGCTTGTAAAACTTTTGTATCAGTAAGCGCTGGAACCAACGGCTTTAAACCAGACTTCAGATGCCATGCCTGGCCAAAAAAAGTACCTGTAAGCAGCCCCCACAAAATAGTGCAGGTACTTAATAAGTAAAAAAGAACAAAGACAGTCTTGTCAGAAATTTTTTTGCCCATTTTCTTATGCGCATAGGCAGTAAGGGAAAAAAATATTATGCCATAGCCGGCATCGCCGATAATCATCGCAAAAAATAGACTAAAAAATATCAGAACCAAAGGGCTGACGTCCAGCTCCCTGTAGCCGGGAATGATCTCAAGCATTTTAAACAGAGGTTTAATTGTGGTAATCCAGCGCTTATTGCGAATAAGGGTGGGCACTAAATCCTCTTCGGATGTATCAGTAATGAAGAGTCCCCATCTCTCTTTTTTTGCTAAGTCCGATAAAGCTTGAGCCGTATCAACAGGAATATAACCGGTGACATAAGCCAATTCACCAGCCTCACCCATTCCTCTCATCGCCTCCTGCATCTCAACTTCTTTTTCTAATTTTTTCTTTACTTTAATAAACATCTGGTAATAATTACAGGAACTGCGCAAATCTTCATTAAGTCCCTTTAAGGCTTCCTTGTTTTCAAGCAGCCTTTTACGCATCGCCTCCAAACCTATATGAGGCAGGCTTATCTCTTTAAAAGAAAGGCTGAATTCCTTTTGTCCGACAGCTAAACAATGCGCCATCCCCTTTTCAGTAAATATAGTCTTGATTGCTAAATCCTTGGGTAGCTCCTCTATATTTTTATAAGGAACCTGATAAAACTTTATATATATACCTTTTTCTCTTAACTTTTTAATCTCTTCCGGGTCAAAGTCTCCCCATGGTTTCCACTGGTTAATCAGGACAGTCAGGTTCCTTCCATATTCCTCGGCATGCTCGATTTTTTTACGCGTATCAATAATAAGCCTGGCGGTATGCCTCCAATCGTCAACTTTTACTTCTGCCTTTTCTATTAGCGAAGGACAGGAGGGGTCTGTCTGTATAAGCATGCCAAGTGCCTCGTTAAGAAGAGTAATCTCCTCTTTGAGAATAGTTATGTCTTTGCCTTGCGGCACTTGATGGTGTTCAATATGCAAAACCCCCGTCCTTCTTAATTCCTTCAGGGAATTTTGCGTATCCTTAGCAAGGATTATAATAGAGGATTTTTTCATAGGCACAATCATACCAGCACCTCTTCAGAAACTGTCTGTCCAATCTTATTCTTGGCGATCTTTGCCAGGCCCACAGCATTAGCCATCTGGTCTCCGATGAATATCTTAATCACGCGTATCGCCTCTTTGGTTTCCGGGATTTTTACCTTCTCAAAAAGGTTGACCCGTTGGGTAGTGATGCGTAATTCCTGTTTTAAAATCTCTACCCCTCTTTGAATCACGCTGATTTCTTCGCGTAAGGTTACCAGATCCTTAAGCATCTCTAAAGCCAAATCCAGCCATAAAGGCATAAGAAAGAGGTCATACTCAACAAAAGGAAATTCAACGCGGGTAAAAACCGGCAAATCCACTCCTGCAATATTCCTGGTGGAGGTAATCACATTTTCCGGAGTGAGCCAGGCTTTTAAATCTTGAGGCGCTTCTCCAAGAATCCCTGCCCAATCTAAGATGATTTCTCTCTTTTTTGCATAAAGATGTTCTTTCTCTTTTAAAAGATTCATCTGATGCAAAATCTCCATCTGTAACTGTTGTTTCTTGAGCTGCAGGGTAGGCAGGAACCTTTCATACTGCCGCAAGGCATCGCGCTGTTTCTTTAATTCTGTTTTATTTAATTTAAATTTGGCCATTTCTTTATGCTGTACCGACTATTTTCTCTTTTGGCCAGAAAGACTCAATCATTGACTTCTTTATGCCTGTCTCCTCCGGCGTAAAACACTCTGCCAGAATATGCCATCCCAGATCCAGGGCCTTTTCAAGCGGAATATTTACCTTTAATGACATCATCCTCTCTTCAAAGATTTCGCCGTAGCGAAGAAGTTTTTTGTCCCAGGCACTCATCTGAAACCCCATTGATAACTTCTCTTTTGTCTCGCGATAATTAGCATAGAGCTGAATCATGGTATCCATTATAGTGCGGTGGTCGTCGCGGGACTTGCCGTTTACCAGTTGTTTCAGGCGGCTTAAAGAACCGAATGGCTCAATTACACCACCCTTTAAATAAAATTGCCCCTCTGTAATATAACCGGTGTTATCCGGCACAGGATGCGTGACATCATCGCCCGGCATAGTGGATACCGCAAAAATGGTAATTGACCCTGCGCCTTCAAAATCCACTGCCTTTTCGTAACGGCAGGCTAACTGGGTGTAAAGATCCCCGGGATAACCTCTGTTTGAAGGGACCTGCTCCATAGTAATAGCTATTTCTTTCATAGAATCGCAAAAATTTGTCATATCCGTAAGCAGGACTAATACGCGTTTTCCTGAAAGAGCAAACCCCTCTGCCACAGCCAGGCTAATATCAGGGACCAATAAACACTCTACCACCGGGTCGCTTGCAGTATGGACAAAGAATATCGAACGGGACAATGCTCCCTCCTCCTCCAGAATATCCCTGAAGAAAAGGTAATCATCGTATTTCAGGCCCATGCCGCCCAGTATGATAATATCTACTTCCGCCTGAATGGCTATCCTTGCCAGAAGCTCATTGTATGGCTCGCCGGCAATTGAAAAAATCGGCAACTTCTGCGACTCAACAAATGAGTTAAAGACATCAATCATAGGTATGCCCGTGCGGATCATTTTGCTGGGGATAATTCTTTTAGAGGGATTAACTGCTGGTCCGCCGATATCAATCAAATTCTCAGAGAGAGCCGGCCCTTTATCCAGAGCCTGGCCGCTCCCGCTAAATATGCGTCCCAGTAGATTCTCTCCACTTGAGATCTGCATAGGGTGGCCCAGGAAACGCACCTGGTCTCTTATGGAAATCCCCTTGCTTCCTGCAAAAACCTGTAAAAACACCTTTTTACCATCAAGCCTGATCACCTGAGCCAGAGAGATGCCGCGTGCTGTGGTAACCTCAGCAATCTCATTGTAACCTATATCTTCCGCTTCAACAGTGATGACATCTCCGGCAATCTGAATTATATCAGTATAGATTTTATGCATAAACCTTTTCCTGTCCTTTCGCTAATTTTTCTTTCAGTACGTTTTCTATCTCTTCTTGCGTGCGTCTGAACTCATCCGAATCCCATACTGAAGAATTCCAACCTCGGAAAAGTTGTCTCAATGTATGGAAAAAATGCAGGGCATCCTCTTTGTCCTTAAATGTAAATTCTGATTCCAGTATATTCTCATGAATAAAACCGAATATATATTTTTGTCTTTCTTCGTCAGTCGCCTCATCCACCGGATCAAAGGCATTCTGTTGCAGATATACAAAATCAAAGAATTCCCCTTTTAGGTAGTCTACATAATCCGCCAGAGACGTTCCCTCTTCGCCGATAACCTTCATCATCTGAGCCACATCATTGCTCTTTCTTAAGATCTCCTTGGCTCGCTGGATTTGCTTATCATCAATAAAGCTCCTGTACTTGCTCCAGCTTATTAAGGGGTCAATCGCCGGGTATCTCCTTGCATCTGAACGCTCCCGGGAAAGGCCGTGGAAGGCGCCCACCACTTTTAAGGTAGACAGGGTTACCGGCTCTTCAAAAGTTCCGCCTGCTGGACTGACTGTTCCGCCAATGGTAACAGAGCCAATGTTTCCGTCGAATAATCTCACAACGCCTGCCCTCTCATAAAAAGAGGCGATACGGGATTCAAGGTATGCGGGAAATGCTTCTTCTCCGGGAATCTCCTCAAGACGTCCGGACATCTCACGCATCGCCTGAGCCCAGCGTGAGGTTGAATCTGCAAGCAATAAAACATTCAGGCCTATCTGACGATAATATTCCGCAATGGTGACTGCTGTATACACACTTGAATCCCTTGCAGCCACTGGCATAGAACTGGTATTACAGATAATCACAGTGCGTTCGCTTAATGGCCTGTTCGTGCGCGGGTCATTGAGATGGGGAAAGGTTCTCAGTGTTTCCACAACCTCACCTGCGCGCTCACCGCAGGCAGCAACAATCACAATATCTATCCGGGCATGCCTGCTCGTTAACTGCTGCAGGACAGTCTTGCCCGAACCAAATGGCCCGGGGATGCAATATGCCCCTCCCAGGCAGACCGGGAAAAGTGAATCTATGATCCGCATCTTTGTAACAAGGGGCTGAGTAGGTTTAAGTTTCTCGGCATAACAACGAATGGGTATCTTTACCGGCCAGTTTTGAGAAAGATAAACGTCGTGAATTTTTCCTTCCGAATCTTTTACCTGCGCGATTTTATCTTTCAAGGTGTACGTGCCGGCCCCTGCGATGTTGACTACTTCCACACTCCCTTTTATGCCAAAAGGAACCATGATGAAGTGTTCAAAGATCATTTCCGGCACATGGCCTAATTTTTCTCCTCCTCGAACTAAGTCTCCTGCTTTTACTGTTGGTGTAAAAGTCCACTTCACATCCTCGGGGAGCGCCCTTAAGTAAGCGCCCCGCTTTAAAAAGAAACCGTATTTTTCGGCTAACTGGGGCAAGGGGTTCTGCAGGCCATCGAATATCTGGCCTAAGAGCCCGGGCCCAAGCTCGACAGACAAAAGCTCTCCGGTAAATTCAACTTCTTCTCCTATTTTTAAACCAGCAGTATTTTCAAAAACTTGCAATTCTGCAGTATTGCCGCGAATCCTGATTACCTCAGACTTCAGGCGCTCCTGGCCGCGGATAACAAAGGCCACTTCATTCTGAATAACGTAAGTCTTGAATCTTGCTGCCACCATATTCCCGCTAACCTTCTCAATTAAACCAATTCTTTTTTCTTCCATCGTCTCATCCCGTATGCGCCTCTAATGGGCGACTTTTTTTGTCAACAGTCCATTGAGTATATACTATTGTAAGCCTTTCTTTATCCTGGGTATAAATCTTTTCCCAGCGTTCCAAAATCTTTAACTTATAGGCATAGAGAATCAAAGAATCCATATCAAAATAATGCCCGAAACCCAGATCATCAAGAGCCTGCCAGCGCGCCTCATCCAATATTTTTTCTGCCTCAAGTATTGAGGTGCTCCTGTGGCTGGACATAGCTGCTTGGGAAATAGCCATATCAATAAGGATTTCGCCGCGCAGGTATTCGGCTTCATCTATTTTCTTGCTGTGCGCTCTTATTTTGACTAACTCGTTTCGCAGCGCCGTATCAAAGGCAAGCCACCTCTCTATCACAGGATGGCTTACGCTTTTGCTATACTCATCTATTGTCATAGGAAGGTTGCTTAATAATAAAAAATCCTCTTCGGAAATTAAAGGCTGGCATTTTTCAAGAAAACGTCCGAAAGAGAAAGGGGGCTTCATTCCAAAAAGTAACACCGGCAAACTTGAGATTAAATATGTATAAAACTTTGGCATAAGCTATCCTTTAAGAGCGTTTTTAAGCAATTCAGCAAGCTTTGGTTTAAGATAGGTACCTATATATTCTGAAAGCGCCTGATCGCTAAAATCGAAATAGGATTTGGCATTATCAAAGCTGATAAGGAAACCTGTGCGGACATCTTCCGAAGGCTTCAAGACAATCCCTTTTTTAGCCTCTTCTTTAAGCCTTGCTAAAAAGTTCTTCTCTAACTTATCCAGGTCAGCTTTTTTAAGCGTAACAATGATGTCTTCCTTGCCAAGTTTTGCTTGCTCTTTGATTATCTGGCCAAGAATATCAGCCATTACCTCAGGAGTTATTGACCCCTTAATTTCCTGTAAGATAAGCCGCTCAAGCATTGCATTAATCTCTTTTTTCAGGGTGAGCATAAGATCCCTTCCTGCCTGGGCAAGAAGCGCCTTTTGACTCTGCTCCATCTTGGCCAGATTATCTTTTGCCTCGGAAAACAATTTTTCTGCCTGTATACGCGCATTCTCTTGTATCAGGTCTGCCTGTTTTTTTGCCTGGTCTTCTATTTCTTTGGCTTTCTCTTCAGCTACTTTAATGCCATCCTGCTGTATCTTTTCGATTAAACTCTGAATCTCTTCTGCCATAAGTAACTCCTTATATACTCCAGTTTTTTATAATGTAATATCTTTTTTGATTCCATTCACAAAAGCATAACATTCAGCAGGCCAGATATAGTTGCCGTCAGGGGCATGTATCTGTATGCCCGTTATCAGAGCATAATCGCTTTTTGATTTGTCCACAATTTTTTTAATGACATTTTCGAGGTCTGTCTGAATGGCCTTACGGGTAATCTTTGTCAATTCAAGGAGGTCTGGAATGTGACCATATGGTATCTCTCTTAAAAGCCGATTCCTTATCAAACTCATTTCTATATCATCTTGGTCAATTTTATGAATGTGATGTTTTAATCCCCCCTTGCTCCCCTTTTCTGTAATCCCCCCTAACCCCCCTTTAGTAAAGGGGGGGAGGGGGGATTTATCATTGGGAATTGGGGGATTACTTGAACTAAGTTCCTTCTGAAAGGCACTCAGTGCACCGCAGGCAGTGGATTCCTTTATCCCCTTTCGACTGCAGAACCCCATCTTCCCATCTTTATCAATTGCTATATGAGGTATCACATAGAAAACGTAACGATCCCTGTCGTCAATTCTTGGTGCATGATGTATTGCTGATAAGAGTCCGGTCTTGCCAGCGGTGAACATCCCTCCAAGGCTTGAGAGGTTGAATGCCTCACCCCATACATGTTTAATGATGCTCCTCAGAGACTGGGATATCTCGTCCCTGCATATACAGACGGATGCAATGGCATTTTCATCATTGAATCCGTATTTTTTCAGGTCGTTATAGGTCTTTTTCACAAAATCAACCTCAGTAAAAATCTTATCGAAATATTTTCTCAGCATTTCTCCAAATCCCACTATAACTCCTACAAAGTGAATAGTGAATAGTATTTAGTGAATAGTTAAAGAGATCATTTGTATTTCACTATCTACCATTCACTATCTGCTGTTCACTGTTTAAAGGCATTTAATTAATCCTGTAACCATCTTGTTAAGCTCATCAATATTTACCTGAATACCATTGCTCTGTGCATTTCTTAAAAAACCCAATTGATCAGAAAGGATAATCTGAGTCTCAAGCTCTGCTAATGAACCAAGGGTAATATAAAGAAATTGCTTATACTCCTTATTGTGTCTCCTCATAAACCCCTCAGCTATATTTGATGGAATTGATACAACAGATCTCCTCATCTGACTCACAATCCCATATTTTTCAGCAGAAGGGAAAGATTGTGTAATTTGATAAATTTCTTTGGCTAATTCTATTCCCTTCTGCCATATCTTTAAATCTTTGAAATTTTTTATTTTGTCTTTGCTATCAACTGTCGACTGTTCACTTTGCACTTTTTACTATTCACCGTTCACTGTTCACTATTCACTTTTTACCTATTTAACCAACACCGGCATTCCCAGGATCGGCCAGAGGAAATAAATTGCCGCTGCGAGAACAACCATCAAGATGATAGAAGGAATTATACCGTGTTTGAAGAATTCTCCAGTGCTGAATTGCCCGGACCCATAAGCAATGGCATTCGGCGCTGCGCCGATCAGAAGCACGAATGGCATGCCTGCAGTTACAAGAGACGCATAGACTATTACCTCAGGCGCTACACCCATATAACCTGCGACAACGAGGGAGATAGGCAAAGAAAGGGCAATCGCTGCAACGTTCATGATAAAGTTGGTCGTTGCCAGGACAAAAAATGCAACGCTCAGTACGAATATCAACCAGTGCGCTTGTTTAAATAATGCAAGCCACTCTATTGCAAGCCACTGGGCCCCTCCTGATTTCCAGAGGCAGAAACCAATGCTCATTGCTCCGCCAAAAAGCAGGATGATATTCCATGGCATGTCTTCAAGTTCCTTAATCGTCAGTATCCTGAACAGGAAGAAGAGGAGGGTTCCGATAAGCATTATTGCTGCCCTGTCTATTCCCTTTAAGGCAGGGACGAATGCCTGAGCACCCATTAATAAAACAACAAGTGCAACAGTAACAATAACAAACTTTTCAGGCCCCTTCATAGGCCCTATCTCTTTTGCAAGCTCTTTTACCTTTTCTTTCAGACCGGGGATAGTCTTTTTCTCAGGCTTCAGGAAAATCATCAAACAGCCCCATATTACAAAGATCATGATTGCTGCTACTGGAAGCATATAAAGGGGAAGCTGAAAGAATCCCATCTCCCTTCCTGTGAATTCCTTGAACATACCTGCTGCTGCCGGGCTGCGTGCAGATCCAAGATAGGTAAGGATACTTCCTGCGCCTGCCGCATATGCCATACCTATAAAGAGGCCTTTACCAAACCTTGTTGGTTTCTCCCCTTCCCCATACATAGCATAGACAGCAAGGAGGATCGGGTATACAGTGGCTGCCGCTGCAGTGTGAGCCATAACGAGGGTAAGTCCTGCAACAACAATTAATGAACCCAGCAAGATCATGCTCGTTTTTTCTCCTACTATGCCGAGCATTTTGACCGCAAGACGCTTTGTAAGTCCTGTTCTTGTGAATGCCAGACCTATCACGACTGAGCCAAAGATAAACCAGACAGATGGGTCAAAGAAGTCCTTGAATGCTTCTTTGGCAGAACGGATAGCAAATAACGCCTGAAATAAACCTATAGATATAGCTGTAGCTCCAATTGGAATAACCTCAAACACCCACCAAATGCCTGCCATGAGGAACAATGCTATGGCTGCTTTTCCCTCTTTTGGCAAAGGGAAATGTTTACCCAACGGGTCAACTGCATCAGGCCAGGGAGGGCTCAAATAAATAACAAAAAAGAAAGCTAAACCTAATAGGATAAAGAATATCCTCTTCCAGTCAAACTTTCTTTTCTCTGGAGCAACGACTATTTCCGATGGCGGCGGCGGTAAGCCTTCTGTTCTCTTTATCTCTTTCTCTGCCATTTCATCGCCTCCTATTCTTTTATAATTACATTGGATAATTCATCGAATATCTCTATCAGCCTTACAAGACCCACGAACTTCTTTTTGTTATCCAGAACAGGCAGTAAACCCAGATCACGAAAAATCATTATGTATGCTGCTTTTGTTATAGGGTCATTCGGTTCAACAAAAAACTTCGCCGGTACCATAATGTCACCTACGGGCTTCTCTGCAAGCTGTTTTGATTCCTCGGTAAAAAGGGTATTCCAGATAAGGTATAGCGAAGTCTCTTCTTCTTCAAGTACCTGAGCTTTTTGGGTGGGTGTCCTCATGAACTTTGGCTCAAGCCCTCTCATAATATCCTTCATGGTCAATGTGCCGAGTAGATTATATTTTTCATCGAATATCAAGATTGCCAGCGGGTGAAAACATTTCTCTGTCTCTATAAGAGACTTTTTAATTACCATTATTGCCTGTTTTATTGTAAACCAATAGGGTATGTGAGGATACTCAAAAACATCAATCATCAAATCCTTTACAACTTTACTTTCTGTCATAAAACCCCTCCTTAATTTTATTGATAATTCAAAGTTTAGAAAACTTGTAATTCATTCTATCATCACCTATCTTTTTTTCAAACTCTATTAAAAGTTCAAAACTACCAGGTCGTTTAATTGAACGCATATACATTATCTGGGTTTCCCCTGAAAAGAAATGCTGGGTTAAAACTAATGCAGGTGAACTCTCAGACAGATCAAGGATTCTACCCTCATCTGCATTGAGATATGTGACATCAAAATAGTTTCTTACTCCTGTAATTTGTATCTCATATTTTTTTTCAAGGAGTTCAAATAGGGAATTTTTCTTGACGTCTTCTTCTAAAAGTGGTGGACATATGTGAAAAGGGATATATGTTTCCTGAATCAAAATGGGTTTATTATCAACCTTCCGCAATCTTTTAATATAAATTATATGTTTATCTCCAGAGATATTGAGTTTATCGGCCAGATCATCCACAGGCATCATTATTGTTTGCGCAAGCACATCGGTTGAAAAACCTATCTCTGCCTCAAGAAATAGTTCACCAAAAGTTGTGAACATAGTAAGTTTGTCTGATATAACTTTTTTAGATACAAAAGTTCCTCTCCCCTGCTGACGTGTTAGATAACCCTGCCTCACAAGTTCTAAAACAGCGCTTCTCACGGTTGCCCTGCTTACCTTAAAATCCTCACAAAGTTCTTGTTCAGTTGGTATCTGGAAGCCAACTGACCATTCTTTTTCATCAATCTTTTTCCTTATTTTCTCGTAAAGCTGTACGTAGAGCTTTCGATAATTTTGTCTGTTTAATTGTTCCAATGTTGTACTAATGTTATAATCTATCCTTTTTGTAATAATGATATCCTAATATTTTATCCTTGTCAAGAGTTTTTTGGGGGGTTATAATAGTATTTAAAAAATCAATGAAACAGGAAAATTCAATCGTTAAAAAGGCTTTAAAAGGCAAATATTCTATATTTCAGCAACTTCTTGCAAAAAACAACTATGTTCTTGAGCTGATGGCAGATATGGAGGAGAAACTCTCAGGTGAATACCTTTTTGATAGGCATTATATAAAAACAAACGTCAGGTTAATTGCCCATGGGGTTTTAAATATCATTGAAAATCTTAACGCCCTCTCTAAAGATAAATACATACAGCTTTACAAAATCTATGATGATATCAATAAAGAGACCGAAAAAATCCTTTCATTCAAACTGGAGATCCCGGTCAGTGATCTTACTATCTCCCTCGAGAATCTAACATGTGAGATGGTAAATATCGCCGGTGGTAAGATTGCACAATTAGGAGAGATAAAAAATCGGCTCAGTCTTCCAACACCTGAGGGCTTTGCGATCAGTGCATATGCATTTTCACAATTTATGGAACTTAACATTTTCACAGAAAAGATAAATAAAACACTGTTATCACTATCATCGCTAAGCATAGAAAACATGGAAGAGGTTGATGAGGTTAGCAAAGAGATACAGAATATGATAATAGAATCAGATATTCCCTACGATTTGGAAATGGCTATCAAAGATGCTTACTCAGTGCTATGTAAAAAGATTGGTATAGAAACAACAGTATCAGTGAGAAGCAGTGCTATCCTTGAAAACGGCAAGTTTAGCTTTGCCGGGCAGTATGCCACATTTCTCAATGTCCCTGGAGATTTGATCCTTCAGAAATACAAAGAGGTTGCAGCAAGTCTATTTACTCCACGTGCGATATTCTACTATAAGACAAAAGGCTTTTCAGAGGGAGAGATGGTCATGGCTGTCGGTGTTTTGAATATGATAGATGCAAAGGCAGGCGGGGTCATTTATACGAGGGACCCAAATAACCCGGAAGCAGATTCCATCATAATAAATGCTATCCATGGACTTGGGAAATGGGTAGTGGACGGAACTGTAACGACAGACTCATATGCTGTCTCAAGACATCCAGAAGGAATTATCCTCAACAAAAGGATATCGAATCAGGAAACAATGCTTAGCTACGGGCCAGATGGAGCGCTTAAAGAGGTTATAGTTCCGGACGAAATGAAAGGGAAACAATGCATTACTGATAAACAGATAAGAATGTTGGCAGGATACGCACTTGATTTAGAGAGGCACTATGGATGTCCTCAGGACATTGAATGGGCGATTGGGAGTGATAACCAACCGTACATCCTACAGACAAGGCCATTAAGAATGTTTATTCAACCTTCAACGTCAGATGTCACCATTCCAACGCGAATAAAGGGATATAATATTCTCGTTGATAAAGGTGTGATTGCATGTAAGGGAATTGGTTCTGGCAGGGCTTTTATTCTTAAAGATGAAATAAATCTGAAAGATTTCCCTGAAGGTGCTGTCCTTGTTGCAAGGCATACCTCTCCAAAATTTGTAATTGTCATGAATAAGGCATCTGCTATTATTACAGATGTAGGAAGCGCCACCGGGCATATGGCATCTCTTTCCAGGGAATATCAGGTTCCAACAATTCTTGATACTGAAGTCTCAACTCGCATCATAAGGGATGGGCAGGAGATAACAGTGGATGCCATCAACGGTAACATATATGAAGGTAAGGTCAATGAACTCCTTGAGTATGCCTTTAAAAAGAAAGAACCTTTTAAAGACACACATTTGTTTAAAACACTCGAAAAGGTATTAAAGCAGATAGCGCCACTGAATTTATTTGACCCTCAAGATGAGAACTTTCAGCCTGAATATTGTAAAACCTTTCATGACATAACCCGCTTTGCACACGAAATAGCAATGCAGGAGATGTTTGATATAGGTAAAGGGCATGATATCAAGGAAACAAAGACAATTGATCTGAAGGCAGGAATTCCTGTCGATGTCCATATATTAGACATTGACGGAGGTGTCAAGGAGAATATAAAGAAGGCATCCCCTGAGGATATACTCTCGATACCCTTTTCTGCACTCCTAAACGGCATGAGAGGCATGAAATGGCCCGGGCCAAAACCTGATGTTCAAGGCTTTTTAGGTACGGTAGCAAATATCGCTTCTATGACAAAAGAACAGCTTTACGAGATAGGTGAAAAGAGTTTTTCCATCGTGTCCAAAAATTATATGAATTTCAGTATAAGACTCGGTTATCATTTTTCATTAATTGAGGCATATGCAGGTGATAATCTAAATGATAATTACATAAAGTTCTTCTTTAAAGGGGGGGGAGCCTCTCATGACAGGAAATTAAGGCGGGTCAGGCTTATAACAAAGATACTTAAGAACATAGGGTTCAGAATGAATGTCAAAGAGGATTTGATAGATGCCATCCTTACTAAATATAAAAAAACAACCATTGAAGAAATGTTAGTTGCATTGGGTAGACTAACAGCCTATACCAAACAGCTTGACATGGTCATGTTTAACGATGCTATTACCGACATGTATGCAGAGGACTTCATCAAAGAGCATGTTACAGGGAAAGTGTAATGGCCTCAATCATAATAACCAAAAATAATTCAAACTCATCAACTCTTAAAACCTTCCTTTATGGCTTCCTTACTACCAGGACAGGACAACCTGCATGTCCTATTAACCTTTCAGTCACGCTTCCCATAAGAAGCCTTTCTATGCCGCTTCTGCCGTGGCTTCCAACAACTATGAAACCTGCTTTCTTCTTCTCTGCCGTATCAACTATGACCTCATGAGGTTCACCTTTAAGGGTCAATGCCTCAATCTTTATACCCTCCTTTTCTGCAACCTCTTTCACCATGCCAACACTTGCCTCTGCAACTGGAAGATTTTCATCCTTCTTAGCAACAGAAAGGGCAATAAGACTACTCCCAGTGCGTTTTGCAATGCTTATGGCCTCACGGGATGCTAACTCGCTAAATATTGAACCATCTGTTGGAACAAGAATCTTCTCAAAGGTGATTCTGGCAAACCTCGGTACAACCATAACCTTGCAAGGTGAGTGGCCTATGACTTTAGCAGTCACGCTACCCATCATGAGCCTCGTGATCCCTGTTCTTCCTCGTCTGCCCATAATTATCATCTCTACACTGTTTTTTGCTGCCTCATCAACAATGTATTTATCAGTTTCTGTACCCCGGCGTTCAATTACCTCACAGACGAGCCCTTCCTTCTCAGCCCTTTCTTTTAATGATTCAAGATGTTGTCTTGTTACTATTTCTAATTTTTCAAACGCTACCACTGGATAGTTGTAGGCACGAATGTCAGGTGTTTCTGCAACAGATATTACATAGAGTTTACTGCTACAGGTCTTTGCTAAATTAATGGCCTCCCTTATTGCACCTTCACTGAAATCAGAACGATCTGAGGCTAAAAGCAGCTTTTCCATCTTTGCTGACGGACATACCTGATATGCACTCATCTCTCCACATCATTCCCTGCTTTACCCCGCAGGAATGAATTCCAAAGGGTTTTATAAAATAGCACCTGTGAGTTCATCAAATATCTCTATCATTCTTACAACACCGACGAACTTCTTTTTGTTTTCTATAACAGGTAGTAAAATCAGATCATTATTAAGCATCAGATCTGCCGCTTTAGCGGCAGGGTCATCAGGTTCAACAAATAATTTCGCTTGAATCATAACCTCGCTTACAGGACGCTCTGCCTGTTCCTTGGATTCAAGCCCTTTCAGGATATCCTTCAGGGTCAATGTACCGAGGATGTTATACTTTTCGTCAAATACCAGGACTGCCAGCGGGTGAATACATTTCTCTGTCCCTATAAGAGACTTTTTAATCACCATTATTGCCTGCTTTATCGTGAACCAATAGGGTACATGAGGATACTCAAAAACATCGATCATCAAATCCTTTACAACTTTACTTTCTGACATAAAGCCTCCTTCTTAATTAGAGCTTCCACACCAGGACGGCACATTTTGCATGCCCTATCACCCTTTCCGTCACGCTACCCATGAGTAATTTCGTTATACCGGTCCTGCCATGGCTTCCAATAACTATTAGACCAACATCCTCCTGGGCACCTATATTAACTATAACCTCATGAGGCACGCCTTTCCTGATTAAAGTTCCCACCGTTACGCCTTCCTTTTCAGCAACCTTCTTTACTATATCAACACATTCCTTTGCCGTTGGAAGGTTTTCATCTTTTCTGGCAACGGAAAGGACGATCAGGGTACCCCCGCTGCGTTTTGCAATGTCTATGGCCTCATGGGATGCAAACTCGCTATGCATTGAGCCATCTGTAGCGATAAGTATCTTTTCAAAGGTGAGTTTCGCATCTTTAGGTATAATCATGATCTTGCAGAGTGTATGGCCTATGACCTTAGCGGTCACGCTTCCCATCATAGCCCTCCCTAAACCTCTACGGCCATACCTGCCCATAATTATCATCCCGACCTTATTTTTTGCTGCCTCGTCGACAATATATTCATAAGCTTCTTCTCCTTGATGCGCAATAATTTCGCAGTCTACGCCCTCCTTTGATGCCTTTGATTTAACCACCTCGAGATACTCCCTTCTTTCTCTTACCATTTTTTCGACAAGCCCGGGTGCAAGGGCATCAAATTCGGGATTAGTTTCTATAACAGATAACGCATAGAGTTTACTCCCACAGGCCTTAGCTAAATTAATAGCCTCTCTTACAGCACCTTCGCTGTAGTCAGAACCATCTGTGGATAAAAGTAGCCTTTCAAGCTTTGCTATTATTGGACATGCCTGATATGCACTCATATTAATGCCCTCCTGACTTTAGGATTCCACTTGCTGCAAGAGCCAATACTGCTACCTCTACGATTGCGATAACTACATAAGGAATATCCTTTTTTCTCATAAGTATCGGCAGTATGACAAGATAACAGATGATTGAGAGTCCTGCCAGCAGTGCTATGCCAACAAAATTCAGATAATCTCCTTTCCCTACCAGCGCTAACCATCCCCACCCTGTGGGGGCATTCAAGCCATGAATGAAATCCTTTGATGCCATACTCCAGTAGTTGGGTATTTCTTGAGGCGGAACAAAAGATGCCAATATCCCTGACATATATATAATAAAGGTTACCACTATGATCGCAAGCCCCATGAACATTAAAATATTTAAAACTTTTGCATATGCTAGCTGTTCCTGTGATGCCGCCGTTGTTCTTTTTTCTTCTGCCATTCCTAACCTCCTATTTCCATATTTCAAGGCCCTTAAGCAGAGCCCTCGCTCCTGCAAAGAATAGAAGACCTATAACCATCCACTTGATAGACTTTGGCCTAGTCCTTGCAAGTATCTTGACACCAACGATAGAGCCAAGCATTATTCCGATAACTGATGGAACAACGATCATTGGAAGCACCGCACCCGAATTGAGGTAAATCCATGCAGCCGAGGTATCAGTTATGGAAAGCAAAAACTTGCTTGTTGCAACAGCTATCTTAAGAGGTGCGCCCATAAGGAGATTCAAAACCGGAACATTTGCCCAGCCGGCACCAAGACCAAACATTCCGGCCATTACACCAATAACTATAAATAGAACCAAGCCACCAGGTGTCCGGTGTATATTCCATTCAACGTCTTTGCCGAGAGATTCCTCTCTATAGATTCCCATAATCCCAAGGCTTTGAGATAAACCATCAGGTTTTGGGACAATTGGAAAATCAGATTTCTTTGCTGTCGCCATAATTATCACTATACCTATGATAGTTACCCCGAGAAGGATATTGACTAATTTAGCAGGAAGGGCAAGTCCTATCATGGCACCCACGATTGCTGCTGATGATGCAATGAGTGCTACGGGAAGGGCGAGACGGAGGCTTGCAAGATTTCTCTTGAGAAGTCCTGGACCTGCTGCAAGGGCACCAGAGAGGGCAACGATAAGGCCGGCACCTCTCACAAAGTCAATATGAAAAGGGAAGAACCCTCCTACAAGCGGGACGAACAAGACACCACCCCCAACGCCGCCAAGAACAGCCAGAATACCCAATATAAACGTGAAGATTAATAAAATAACAGACCATGCCCACCATGGGATTTGTGAGCCTGATGCCTTTGCTGCCGGCACTGAGGATGGTTCAGTCGATGCAAGCACGGTACCAGCTAACAATATTATCGTCAGAAAAACTAACGCAATGAAAGAATATCCCAGCAGTCTCTTTCCCATATTCAACTCTTTTCCCTCCTTATTTATAGATTGACTTGATAAAACGTCTCTTCTCAAATAATTGTTTTGATTTGCAACAACTCAGATGTATTTCGCAACGAAATATAATATTTTTAATCAAGCGCTAAAGTCAATAGGAAAAATTTCTGTGCTATGCTCTAACCCTTCGTGCAATTTGACTTAATCATATGACTGTTTTATAGTTTTATACTTGATTATGATCCAGAGCATGACAGGCTTCGGCAGTTCAGAGAAAAATGGCTTCAGAGTCGAAATCCGTTCTCTGAATCATAGATTTATGGACATATCTATAAAGACACCACATCATCTGAGCCAGCATGATATACCTTTGAGAAATATCCTGAGAGAAAAGTTCCAGAGAGGGAGGTTTGATGTCACTGTTTCAACAGATAATCACAAGGTAATACAAGTTAATATCAATAAAGAAATGGCGAGGAAGATATACAACGCCTTCCAGGAATTACAAAAAGAACTCTCCATCCCTGGCCAGATAGGCGTAGACACCCTCGCAGGATACAAGGAGCTTCTTATAGAAGAAGAGCCTCAATATGATATCGATGCACTTTATGCCGCCTTCCATGAGGCTGTCTCCAATCTCGAGGCTATGAGGATAAGAGAAGGCAAAATGCTTACAGAAGAGCAACGTCAGAGGGCAGAGTCATTAAAGGTAATCAACGATAAAATAAAATCCCTGACACCTCACCTCCTCGAAAAAAATAAAGAAAAGTTCTATGAGAGACTGGGGCTCATACTCGATGTGAAAGAGATGGACAGTATGAGGGTAATGCAGGAAGCTGCAATAATGGTAGAGAAACTCGATATATCAGAAGAGGTGAACAGGATAGGAAACCACATAAAACAGTTCAGAGAGACCCTTGATGAGGGAAATGTTGTAGGAAGAAAGCTCGATTTTTTATTACAGGAGATAGGCAGGGAAGTAAATACAATAGCAGCTAAATCAAGCGATTACACAATATCCAGCCTGACGGTAGATATGAAGATCGAGATTGAAAAGATGAGAGAACAGGTGCAGAATATACAATGAAAAAAGTTAAACGGCAAAGGTAACGAAGCCTGTATCGGTAGTGTAACGGTAACGTGGAAAAGCCGAATGACATGGCCGATAAACGAAACGGGCATCGTGGCCGTAACCGTAACCTGAAAGGGGTTCCAGTATGAAAAAGGGTGACTTAAGACCGGTACTCGTTAATATAGGCTTTGGCAATGTAGTGGCAAGCTCTAAGGTGGTGGCAATTGTTACCCCAGGTTCTGCGCCAATGAGGAGACTTCGAGAGGAGGCAAAAAAAAGAGGTAAACTCATTGATGCGACTGAAGGAAGACGCACTCGCTCGATAATAGTTACAGACAGCGATCATATCATCCTTTCAGCGCTTCAGGCTGAAACGATCACTCAGCGATTCCTTGAAGATAAAGAAGCACTTGAAGAAGGGTAAAGGTATTCTTTTTATAGTCTCTGGACCCTCAGGTGCAGGAAAAACAACGCTCTACAAAGCAGTGACATCTGTGCTGCCTAACCTGAAACACTCTGTCTCTTATACAACCCGCCCTCCGCGTCCAGGGGAAGTTAATGACAGGGACTACACATTTGTCAGCAGAGATGAATTCATGGTAATGATTGATAAAGGTGAATTTGTGGAGTGGGCAGAGATACACGGGAAGCTTTACGGCACCTCAAAGAAGAGGCTCGATGAGATTTTGGATTCGGGTGTTGATGCTATCCTGGATATAGACATACAGGGGGCTGTGCAGCTCAGAGAAAAATATAAGGGAGGCATATATATCTTCATACTTCCACCATCTCTTGAGATACTGAAAGGAAGGCTCAGAAAGAGGTTGGTTAATTCGAAGGAAGAAATAGAAAAAAGGCTTAAAGTGGCGGTTGAGGAAATTAAAAAGTATCGAGAGTATGATTATGTTATAGTAAACAAAGTCTTCGAGGAGGCATTGAAAGAACTCGAGGCAATAATACTTTCCTACAGGGTCAGCATAAAGAGAGTTGACCCCGAGTGGATTGAAAAGAATTTTATAACATAGGTCTGGCTAAAACAGAAGGAGGAAAAAATGGATATTGTTTCTCTGCCAATTGAATACGACAGAAATAAGATTGATGGAAGATACAGGGTTGTAGCAATAGCAGCCCAAAGGGCAAATGAGCTTGCTTTGGGCGTTAAACCCAAGATTAAGACAAAGTCAAAAAAGATAACAACTCAATCTATTGAAGAAACCATATCGAACAGTATCGAATTCTTGACAGGTGAACAGGCCAAAAAGGCGAAAGAAGAGGCAAGGAAGTTTGACTACAGAAGACTCCTTGAGGGAAGGGAAAAGGAAGTCCCGGGTGAGGAAGTCACAGAGCTCGAGAAAGACCTGAAGGTCTATCTCCACGAAAAAGAAGCAACGGACAAGAAGACCCTGGAGGACCTTTTCAGTGAGAGAAAAGAAGAAGGTTTTGAGGGATAAGTCCGTACTCCTTGGTGTAACAGGTGGGGCTGCGGCTTACAAGGCTGTTGACGTAATAAGAAGACTCAGAGAAGAAGGTGCATCGGTCACTGTGATAATGACCGAAGCTGCCAAAAAATTTATAACACCTCTTACTCTTGAGATTGCATCTCAAAATAGGGTCTATTCTGATCTCTTTAGTGACCCCATGGCCCATATCATCTTGCCTGCCCGTGCAGATATCATGGTTATCGCTCCTGCCACAGCAAATACTATTGCGAAGTTTTCAAAGGGTATTGCTGACAATCTCCTCAGCACCTGTCTTCTTTCATTCATGGGGAAAATAGTTATTGCACCTTCTATGAACTGGAGAATGTATGAGAACCCTATTGTTCAAGAGAACTTGACATATCTTCTGTCCCGTGGAGTCATACAGGTCGGGCCTGAAAGAGGAAGCCTCGCATGTGGAGAAGAGGGAATAGGAAGGATGTCAGAAGCCTCCGAGATCATTGAGACAATCAGGTCTGCCCTCAGCCCAAAAGACCTTGTAAAAGAAAAGATTATCGTGACTGCAGGTCCTACCAGAGAGTACCTTGACCCTATCAGATTTATATCAAACAGGTCATCAGGAAAGATGGGATATGCCATAACAAGGGCTGCCTTAAGAAGGAGCGCAGAGGTGACCCTCATAAGCGGCCCTTCTCTATTAAGTCAACCGAGGGGAGTTAAATTCATTTCTGTAGAGACAGCGGTTGATATGTTCGATGCCGTAAATCAAGAACTGCCTTCATCAACAGTGCTGGTGATGTCTGCTGCTGTTTCTGATTTCATGCCTGCAGAAAAGGCAGAAGAGAAGATTGATAAATCCGAAGAACTGCTTTTGAGATTACGCCAGACACCTGATATTATTTCGGAGATTGGAAAAAGGGAAGACAGGCCATTTATTATCGGTTTTGCAGCAGAGACGGGGAGCAAGATTGAACGTGCAAGAAAGAAATTAAAAGAAAAGAATATGGATATGATCATATTGAATGATGTTACGAAAGCAGGTTCAGGGTTTGATGTTGATACAAATAGTGTTGTCATTCTTGACAGAGAGAAGGAAATAAGCCTTCCCCTTTTGAGTAAGGATTCTGTGGCAGAGGCAATTTTAGACAGATTGGTTCAACTTAGAGCTTGACTTTTTCCACTTTTTCGATAAAAATTTTGGCATATTATGGTATTCCAAGAAATCGAGAGATTAAAAGAGAGGGTAGATAAAGACCCGAATTCAAAGCTCTTCGTACCTCTTGCCGAAGAATACAAAAAAGCCGGGATGCTCGATGAGGCCATAGATGCCCTTATGAAGGGACTTGAAAGACACCCGAGCTATATGAGTGCACGCGTTTCCCTCGGTAAGATCTATCTTGAAAAGGGGTTGCTCAGTGAGGCAAGTGCAGAATTTGAAAAGGTTGTGAGCGCTATCCCTGACAATCTCTATGCACACAAGAAGCTAGCTGAAATTTACAGAGCCCTCAGCGAGAGAGAAAAGGCTGTAGAGGAATTCAGGAAAGTATTAAAACTGAACCCGACAGACGAAGATGCTGCACAAAGCCTCGCTATTCTCGAAGGGAGGTTTACCATTCAACCCGAACTAACAGAAATGGTAAAGGCCATGATGAAAGAAGAAAAGCCATCTGAGGTCTCTACCAGCGAACCTTTAAAGGAATTGAAGGAAGCTCCTTTTAAAGCAGAAGAAGTATTTGGAGAAATACTCGAAGAACAAGAAAGGCTTTCAGAAGAAGAGATACTTATATCCGAAGAAGTATTTGAAGAACCAGAGTTTGCAGCAGAAGATATTCATGAGGCTCTGGGAAAAGGAGTACTCGATGAGTCTCAGATAAACATAGGAGATGCAGATAGGTATATATCTCAAGGTAGATATGCAGAGGCCCTGAACGTATACAGGAGACTTCTCTCGATAGAACCCAGTAATGTTTATCTGTTACAGCGTGTTGAGGAACTCAGAGCCCTTTTGAAACTCCTCGGAAGAAGCAAGGAGGAATTGATATCAAAGATGAATGGCTTTCTTGATGGTATAAAAAAGAGGAAGGATGAGTTCTTCAGAACTCTTTAACCAGAACTCTTTAAAGGGAATATAAACAAATTCATTGATCGAAAGTCTTATTGATTAATTTGGAAGGGTTCAACTTTATAGGGTCCCGGGATTCGAGGGTTCAAGGGTTTGAGTGTTTAATTTCTAAGGTATTTCACTTGAATCCCTGGCCACTTGAATCCTTGTAAGCTTTTTACCAAAGATAATGAAGGTCTTAGTCATCCATGGCCCTAACCTAAACCTCCTCGGTACGAGGGAGACTGATGTATACGGAACCAAATCACTCGATGAAATAAACCATGATATCCTTTCACTCGCTTCAGACCTTGGCATCAATGTCAGGATACTGCAGCTTAACAGTGAGGGGGAGATACTAGATGCTATCCAGAAAGATGCCTATGACGCCCTGATTATAAATCCTGCCGCTTACACACATACGAGTATTGCAATAAGAGATGCCCTTTTGGCAGTGGGTAAACCTTCGATAGAGGTACATCTCTCAAATATCCACCGACGCGAGGAATTCAGAAAAAGGTCTTTCATAGCAGATGTCGCTGTTGGGCAGATAAGTGGTTTTGGACCTGATAGTTATCTCCTTGCCCTGAGGGCAGCAAAAGGCATCCTTTCCAAATAACTAACAAATGTGTCAGCCTTTTCACAAGAAACCCTGGATTCCGCATCAAGTGCGGAATGACGTAAAAGAACCCATACAGCGAGTAGAGAGAATATCATTTAATGAACCGCGCTAAAATTCAATCATCCGTCACTCACTATACACTCCGACTCGATAAAGCAAAGGAGTCCTTCAAAAGGAAAGGAATTGATGGTTTCCTTGTCACCGATATATATAATATCCGCTATCTTACCGGTTTTTCAGGCTCATCGGCTCTTCTCCTCATTACAAAGAAAGAAAATATCTTTGTAACAGACTTCAGATATAAAGAGCAGGCAGAAAGGGAGATAGAAGAAGGCTGGGATATTCTTATAGAAAAACGGAGGATGATTAAAGCCATAAAAGACCTCTCTCGAAGGATAGGCATCAAGGAGCTCGGCTTCGAGTCTTCTGTTTCTTATGATTTTTTTAGAAAGTTATCAAGAGATTTAAACCTTAAAGCCTTCAAAGGTCTTGTTGAAAGGTTGAGGGAAATAAAGGATTCCCATGAGATGCGTTCAATCAGAGAGGCGATACGGCGTGCAGAGACTGCCTTTCTTGAAGTAAGGCCATATATCAAGCAAGGGGTAAGGGAAAGATCTATTGCCCTGCGACTCGAAGAGAAACTGAAAAAGAAAGGCTGCAGGCATCTTCCCTTTGAAATTATCGTTGCATCAGGTCCGAATTCAGCCATGCCTCATGCAAAGCCGACAGAAAGGAAATTCATGAACAGTGACCTTATCATTGTGGACTGGGGTGGAGAGGCTGATGGGTATTTCTCCGATATGACAAGGACATTGCTCATAGATAAAGGAAATGATATCAATAAAAAGAAGGATATCTATCAAATTGTATTAGAGGCAAACAAAAGGGCCATTTCTCTCGTTTCCCCGGGGATAAAATCTCAAGAGGTAGACAGTTCTGCAAGGGATTTTATAAAAAAGGCAGGTTATGGCGAGTTCTTCGGACATGGAACTGGCCATGGGGTTGGTCTTCAGGTCCATGAATTACCACGAATAACGCAACATTCAAGGGAGATTATGAAAGAGAATATGGTTTTTACCATTGAGCCAGGTATCTACCTGTCAGGAGTCGGGGGAGTGAGAATAGAGGACATGGTAATGGTTACACCTGATGGCTTTAACGCCCTGACAACGCTTCCAAAAAAACTCGATATCATAAGATAATTTGTCTTTTGGGACCAACTATTCCCTCGGGTTTCGGATTTGAAGGAATAGAAATTATCTCTGGACTGTGATAGAGTAGTTAAATTTTTGGGGAAACCAAAAAGGTTCTTTTCGCATATTGAAAAATCAGAATAAAAGGAAGATTTATCTAAGGCAATATCTTATCAAAAATGGTAAAATTGTCTACTCTTTTGATTGCAATGGGGTATTGATTTGGTTACAACAAGTGATTTCAGAAAGGGTCTCAAAGTAGAATTTAAAGGCGAACCCTGCGAGATAATAGACTTTCAGCACGTGAAGATGGGCAGAGGTGGAGCTATTGTCAGGACAAAGCTGAAGAGCCTTAAGACCGGGAGTGTTCTTGAAGAGACTTTTAGGTCAGGTGAAAAATTGGAAACCCCTCAGCTTGAGGAAAAGAAGATGCAATACCTCTATATGCAGGAGGATATGTATTATTTTATGGACGATAAGACATACGAGCAGGTTCCCCTTACTGCTGACTATCTCGGCGAGGCAAAGAAATTTCTCAAGGAAAATATGGTTGTTGGAATTCTTTACTGGAAAGAAGAACCCCTGAGTGTAGAACTCCCCACCTTTGTTGAACTCTTGGTCAAAAAGACAGACCCTGCAGGATTCAAAGGAGATACAGCATCAGGAGGTGGTGGCAAGCCAGCAACATTAGAAACAGGGGCTGTGGTAAAAGTCCCCTTTCATATAAACGAGGGAGATATCATCAGGGTAGACACCAGGACATCGGAATATATAGAGAGGGTGAAATAATGGAACTCGATGATTTAAAAGAACTTATAGAGCTTATCAAGGAGACGGATATTACGGAACTACAAGTAGAAAAAAACGGCACAAAGGTAAGGATCAAAAGGGAGAAAATGTTATCTCCCATGGAGATCTCAGTGCAGAAATTTGGAAGTCTCCAAGAGAAGGTAACGCAGGAAACCGAAGAAGAGACGAGGCTTATTACCGTAACCTCACCGATTGTCGGCACGTTCTATAGGGCTCCTTCACCTGAGGCTGCTCCATTTGTTGAGGTAGGATCGAAGGTAAAGAAGGGCCAGGTTCTCTGTATTGTTGAAGCAATGAAGCTCATGAATGAGATAGAAAGCGAGGCTGATGGCATTGTTATTAAGGTCTTAGTAGAGAATGGTCAGCCCGTTGAATATGGTGAGCCTCTTTTCCTTATTGAGCCAGTATGAACAAAGAGTTATTAAAAGAGCCGAAAAACGTGGCCAACAGTCGAAACGGGCTTCGTAACCATAACCGCGCCAATTGAGATGAAACTATTCAAGAAGATCTTAATAGCGAACCGTGGTGAAATTGCTGTCAGGATCATACGTGCCTGTAAAGAACTCGGAATAAAGACTGTCGCTGTTTACTCAGACGTAGAAAAAGACTCACTCCATGTCAGGCTTGCCGAAGAATCTGTATGTATAGGACCTGCAAACCCAAACCAGAGTTACCTAAATATTCCTGCTATATTGAGTGCTGCTGAGATAACAGAATCGGATGCTATTCATCCTGGTTACGGTTTTCTATCAGAGAATTACCATTTTGCTGAGGCCTGCGTCACTTCTGGCCTCACATTTATAGGCCCAACACCTGAAAATATAAGACTCGGTGGTGACAAGGCAAAGGCAAGACAGATAATGAAAAGGAAGGGTGTGCCTGTTGTGCCTGGTAGTGACGGACCTGTTGCTACAGAAGAGATGGCCATGAAAGCTGCAAAGAAAATAGGGTTCCCCATAATAATCAAGGCTTCTGCAGGTGGAGGAGGCCATGGAATGAGGATTGTAAAAGAGGAGAAAGACCTCGAACAAGCACTTTACGTGGCACAGAGAGAAGCACTCACTGCATTTGGCAATAGTGAGCTCTATATAGAGAAATACATACCCGAGGCAAGGCACATAGAGGTGCAGATCATAGCAGACAATAAAGGTAATATTATCCACCTCAATGAAAGAGACTGCTCAATACAGAGGAGGCATCAAAAACTTATAGAAGAGTCTCCATCACCTATCGCGGCATCAGAAAAGTTCAGGAAAAAGATTGGAGAGTTAGGTGTTAAGGCTGCCCGTGCTATACGATATAGAAATGTAGGTACTGTAGAATTTATCGTCAATCACGACAGTAATATCTATTTCATGGAGATGAATACCCGTATACAGGTTGAGCATCCTGTGACCGAGGCAGTCACAGGTATTGATATCATAAAGGAGCAGATAAAGCTGTCAGCCGGGTTTCCTTTAGAATACAAGCAGGCCCGGATAAAACCGTCAGGCCATGCCATAGAATGCAGGATTAATGCAGAAGACCCTGAAAGGTTTATCCCCTCTCCAGGAAGGATTACATACCTCTCTCTCCCCGGAGGACCGGGTGTCAGAGTAGATACTGCAATATATACTGGATATGTTATACCGTCTCATTATGATTCTCTGATTGCTAAACTGATTGTTCACGGAAAAGACAGGGAAGAGGCTATCGCCCGAATGAGGCGTGCCCTCGATGAGTTTATTATCGAAGGCGTGAAAACAACCATTCCATTTCATAAGAAGGTCCTGAACAATCCTGATTTTATAAAGGGTGACTTTAATACAACGTTTGTCGAGAAGATGAACAGCACAGGTCGTGAAGAACCTTCCCTGTCAGTTACAAAGGATTAGACATTACATTTTGCCATTCTATGTATCGCGGCGGATTATGTTTCATCACTGACCGTAAGGTATCCGGTCTTTCCTACGAGTACATGACCCTCAAGGCACTTATGAGAGGTGTACGGTGGGTCCAATACAGGGAAAAGGAAAGATCAAGACGCGAGATTTACGAGGGAGCAGTCAAGCTCAGAAGAATTACAAAAGATTATAACGCCCTGTTTATTGTAAATGACTTCGTAGATATCGCAATCTGTGTAAATGCCGATGGAGTTCATCTCGGACAGGATGATTTACCCCTGAAAGAGGCACGAAGGATGATAGGCAAGGACAGGATAATCGGTATCTCGACCCACAGTTTGGAGCAGGCGATAGAGGCAGAGAAGAACGGTGCTGATTATATCGGGTTTGGACCTGTGTTTCATACCCTGACAAAGGATGTCGGCAAACCAAAGGGCATTGATATACTTCGTGAGGTAAAAAATCATACAAAAATCCCGATAGTTGCAATAGGAGGGATAAACCTCGAAAATATCAGGTCAGTTCTCGATACTGGTGTTGATGCTGTTGCAATCGCATCGGCAATACTCAGTGGGGATATTGGAGAAAATACGAGACGGTTTATGGTATTACTATCCGAAAAACGCATAACCTAAAACCTCCACATCTCAACACTTTGTCCTTCCTTTCTTTTTTCTGCTAAAATCTTCTATGTTTTTACAGCAATTGATCAATGGACTTACCCTTGGCAGTGTGTATGCGCTCATCGCGCTCGGTTATACCATGGTCTACGGTATACTCGAGCTCATCAATTTTGCTCATGGGGAAATCTATATGCTTGGAGCATACCTCGGTATTATATTTCTCGGGTTTTTTACAGCCACAGGTCTTACACACTACAGCCTCACCCTCACCTTAATCCTCACCTTGCTTCTGTCAATAATCTTCTGTTCCTCCTATGGTTTTACCATAGAAAAGATAGCCTACAAACCACTGAGAAATGCTCCCAGACTGAGTCCACTGATTAGCGCTATCGGCGTATCCATATTCCTTCAGAATTACGTGATGCTCACACAGGGGGCTACAGACAAAGTTTTCCCAACTCTTTTCGAAAACTCAGGAATTGAGTTTTTATCTGTGAGGATGACATACCTGCAGATATTTATCATACTCATATCAGCAATCTTGATGATATCCCTCCGTTTTTTCGTGAGAAAGACGAAGATGGGAAAGGCAATGCAGGCTGTTGCACAGGACAAAATAATGGCCTCTCTTGTGGGCATTAATATTGATACTGTCATCTCAACAACCTTTATTATCGGTTCAGGTCTTGCTGCAGTCGCAGGTTTTATGGTTGCTATGTACTACGGTCTTGTCAATTATTCTATCGGGTATATTGCAGGCATTAAGGCTTTTACTGCTGCAGTCCTGGGCGGGATAGGTAGCATACGGGGCGCGATGTTTGGAGGCATCCTGCTCGGGCTTGTTGAAAGCTTCGGTGCAAGCTATATATCAAACGAATATAAGGATGCCTATGCATTTGCTATCCTGATCATAATACTCCTCGTTAGACCGAGTGGGCTTTTTGGAAAAGCAGTAGTATAGGAAAAGATTTAAACTGTGATGAGGCCGCTTTGCGAATTATAAGTTTCAGAGAAAGACTCCACAGGGCAAAGCCATTAGTAATAGCATTGTGGTTAGCCTTTCTCTTTTTTCCCTTCAAGGGGCTCAAGGCTGCATTAATCCTCTTCTTGGCTCTTTCACTCTTTCTTGTGTTCTTGAAATTTCTCCTCAGATACACAAAGTTGTTGAGAGAAAGCTTGCAGAGCATCAGCAACAAGATACGGTCAATAAGGTATCCACCCTTGCGGGTTATGCGTTATGCCTTACTCCCTTTGCTTGTTATCCTGCCTTTTATTACTACTGATTACTTTACTGATGTTGCAATTCTTTCAGGAATCTACATAATCCTCGCCCTTGGTCTGAATGTGGTTGTTGGTTTCGCTGGCTTACTGAACCTCGGTTTTGTCGCATTCTATGCAATGGGTGCTTATAGCTATGCTCTTCTAAATACAAGATTTGGGCTCGATTTCTGGTCAGCCCTACCTATTTCTCTCGGGTTTTCCACAGCCGCTGGATTTCTTCTGGCAATACCTGCACTGAGGTTAAGAGGAGATTATCTTGCAATCGTAACACTGGGTTTCGGTGAAATAGTCCGGCTCATCCTTAATAACTGGGACAACCTGACGAGGGGACCAAACGGGGTATCAGGGATTGCTTCTCCCTCAATTGTGTCAATATCTATTGGAGAACTTTCCTACTATTATTACTTTGTCCTTGTGTTTGTAATCTTGACCGTTTTTACGACAGGGAGGGTATATTCTTCAAAGATAGGAAGGGCATGGATTGCAATAAGAGAGGATGAGGTTGCTTCATCTGCTATGGGTGTAAACACAACCATGTACAAGATATATTCTTTTGCTTTCGGTGCCTTCTGGGCAGGACTTGCAGGCACTCTCTTTGCCGGTAAGATGCATTTCGTGTCTCCAGAAAGTTTTACCTTTATGGAATCTGTGTTTATACTCTGCATGGTAATACTCGGTGGACTCGGGAGCATCCCAGGTGTCATTTTAGGCAGTATTATTCTTGTTTTATTACCTGAGGTTCTACGTGAGGTTCAGCTTTATAGAATGCTTGCACTCGGAAGTGGTCTCGTACTCCTAATGATATTCAGGCCTCAGGGGTTATTTGGAGGTAAAGATGCCTCTCTTAGAAGTTAGGTATTTATCAAAACACTTTGAGGGCATAAAGGCTGTTGAGGAGGTAAGTTTTAAAGTAAAAGAGAGTACCATAATGAGCATTATAGGCCCAAATGGTGCAGGTAAAACAACGGTCTTTAACTGTCTCACCGGATTTTTAAAACCCACAAAGGGATCTATCTCCTTCTCTGATACTGAGATTACCGGCCTTTCACCGCATAACATTGTAAGGCTCGGAATATCGAGGACATTCCAGAACATCAGACTCTTCAGAGCGATGACTGTTATAGAAAATGTGATGGTTGGTCAACATCATAAAACACGCTCGGGTCTTGTGGGCTCAATCATCCGATGGAAAAAGTTTCAAAATGAGGAGAGAACTATAAGGGAAAAATCCATGGAGTATCTCGAATTTGTGAGCCTATCAGAATATGCTGACACCATTTCTGAAAATCTTCCCTATGGTGCACAGAGAAGGCTGGAGATTGCCAGGGCTCTGGCAACAGAACCATCATTAATACTGCTCGATGAACCTACAGCTGGAATGAATCCTCAGGAGACATTAGAGGTTATGGACTTGATCAAAAAATTAAGACAGCTGGGAAAAACAGTACTTCTCATAGAACACGATATGAAGGTAGTCATGAGAATATCAGACTTGATTGTTGTACTTGACCATGGAGTAAAGATCGCAGAAGGGCTCCCAGCTGACATAAGGAAGGATAAGATGGTTATAGAGGCTTATCTTGGTAGAGAACATTGAAAGATAATGACTAATTTTATAATCGAACTTGAGAATGTTCATACATCCTATGGGTCGATTGAGGCATTAAAAGGTATTGATATTGAAGTAAAAAATGGAGAAATAGTCTGCCTCATCGGAAGCAATGGAGCAGGCAAATCCACAACACTCATGACAATATCGGGTATCCTGAAACCTCTCTCAGGCGATATCCTATTTGAAGGGAAGAGTATCAAGGGCGTCCCCCCTCACAGGATCGTTGAAATGGGTATCAGCCAAGTGCCAGAAGGGAGAAGAATCTTCCCCAAGCTAACGGTAAAAGAGAATCTTGACATGGGAGGATTTTCTGGGAGAGGAAATTTTAACTCTTCCCTCGAAATGGTATACAACTTATTTCCTGTCCTGAAAGAAAGGCATAAACAGTTTGCCGGTACACTTAGTGGTGGAGAACAGCAGATGCTTGCAATAGGCAGAGCCCTTATGTCCAGTCCAAAGCTTCTCCTCCTGGATGAACCTTCTCTTGGCCTTGCCCCTATCATTGTGAGCAAGATATTCAAAACAATAAAAGAGATTAACACGGAAGGGGTCACAGTTCTCCTTGTCGAACAGAATGCTCGAGCAGCACTTAAACTGTCAAACAGAGGTTATGTGCTCGAAAATGGTATGGTAGCGTTACAGGGCAAAGGTGAAGAGTTACTGAATAATGAAAAGGTTAAGAAGGCTTATTTTGGTGAGTAGAGATTATTACTAAGGAGTTCATAAGTAAGACCACATTCTTGTCATTCTCCGGCTTGACCGGTCCCGAATGCTTTCGGGACAGAAAGACGCTGGATGCCCGATAAGCCTGTCCTATCAGGTAGTAAGCGGGGAACCTTCGGGCATGACGCACAAAGATGTTGTATGTGATGTTACTAATGATTGCATTAGTAATGTTAATATACGATACCCTCATAGAAGATGGAAGAGTGATAAGGAGGTTCTCATACATGAAGAGGATTTTATTGATTATTCTGTCTTTTTACTTATTATCTTTGGGATGCCAGAGAAAGGAAGATATAATAAAGATCGGAATAGCTGGTCCTATGACAGGCGACCAGGCAAAAATGGGCACGGATTTCAAAAATGGTGTCTCCCTTGCAGTTGAGGAATGGAATAATAGAGGTGGTGTCCTCGGCAAGAAGATTGAAGTCCTAATCAGCGATGACCAGCATGACCCAAAACAGGCAGTTTCAGTTGCAAACAAGATGGTTAATGAAGGTGTAGTCGGTGTTATTGGACATTTCAACTCAAGCTGTTCTATCCCTGCATCAGATGTTTACAACAAGGCAGGAATTCCCATGATTACCCCAGCCTCCACCAATCCTCAGCTTACAGAAAAAGGCTACAAAGGTATTTTCAGGGTCTGTGGAAAGGATAATCAGCAAGGGAGAATCGCAGCTGACTTTGTTATAAACCACCTTAAGCTCAGCGAGGTTGCTGTCCTTCATGACAAGACAACATACGGGCAGGGTCTTGCAAATGAGTTCAAAAACTCTCTCAGCGATAAAGTCAAGCTTCTTTATTATGGAGGAATTGCCCAGGGGGATAAAGACTTCAAGACGGTTTTGACCGTAATAAAGGAGAAAAAACCTGAGTTAATCTTTTTCGGAGGCATTTATCCCGAGGCAGGACTTCTTGTAAAGCAAGCGAGGGAGCTCGGGTTAACCGCTAAGTTCATGAGTGGTGATGGTTCAATAGATCCGAAGTTCATTGAGATTGCCGGAGTAAGTGCAGCAGAGGGCACTTACCTTACCTTTAGCCCAGATCCGAAGAATATCCCATCAGCAAAAGGCTTTATTGATACATATCAGTCAAAATATGGAGAGCTCGGCCCATATTCAATTTATGCCTACGATGCCACAAACATCCTTTTGACCGCGATTAAGGAGGCTAAAACAACCGAGGGTAAGGCTGTTATTGATAAACTACATTCCATGGAATTCATCAGTGCCACTGGAAAGATAAAGTTCGACTCAAAGGGTGATGTGACAGTAGCACCTTATGTTGTCTGGATTACAAAAAACGGAAAATTTGAGGAGTACCGGAAGCCGTAGGGTCATGGTGATGGATATTTTAAAGGCAGTCAAAGAGCGCAGGAGCATTCGTGATTTTCAGAAGAAAGAAATACCACGGGATGTTGTTGACAAACTTGTTGATGCCCTTATTTGGGCGCCAAGTGCCGGGAATCTTCAGGCAAGAAAATTTTATTTTATAAAAGACGAAGGGCTAAAAAAGAAGATTGCGGTAGCTGCCTTGAAGCAAAACTTCCTTGCCGAGGCACCCCTCGTGATAGTAGGGTGTCCCGATAGCCGTATATCTTATCGATATGGAGAAAGAGGAGTATACCTGTATTCAATCCAGGATGTAGCCTGTAGCCTTATGGGCATGATGCTTGTAGCTTATGAGAATGGACTGGGCAGTGTATGGGTCGGGGCTTTTCATGAAGACGTTGTATCCGAAATTTTGAAACTTCCGAAGTACTTGAGGCCTGTTGCTATTGTAGCTGTTGGCTATCCATCAAAGGTCCCCAGCCCACCTCCAAGGGTGTCTAAAGAAGAAGCAGTAGAGATCAGATAAACAAAATTTATAATTCAAAGAGGTATCTGCACATGAAGCTAGCTGTTAACACTGGTGGGGGTGATGCCCCAGGTCTTAATGCAGTCATCCGCGGTGTAGTGCTTGCCGCCCACCAAAAGGGGTGGGAGGTTTATGGTATCAAGTACGGCTATAAGGGCCTCATAGATACAAAACAGATTATCCACCTCACACCTGAATATGTCTGGGATATTACCGATATCGGCGGAACGATTCTTGGATCAGCAGTGAAAGGTAACCCCTTCAAATATTCTGTAGAAGGTCCCGATGGGCAAATGGTGGAAACGGATATTTCAGACAAAGTCGTTGCGAACTTCAATGCCCTAGGGTTTGATGCCCTCGTCGCCATTGGAGGTGATGGTAGTCTTAGTATTGCGAGTAAGTTTATGAAAAAGGGTATTCCCATAATCGGAATTCCAAAAACCATTGATAATGACATCAGTGCAACAGATGTTACCTTTGGATTTGATACGGCAGTCAATACAGCCACGGAGGCTATCGATAAACTCCATACTACTGCCAAATCTCATGACAGGGTCATGGTTGTTGAAGTAATGGGTAGATATACAGGATGGATAGCATTGTATTCAGGGATATCGGGTTCAGCCGATGTTGTCCTGATACCAGAGATTCCCTTTGATCTCGAAAAGGTATGCCAGAAAATAAAGAGACTTGAGCTTATTGAACAGAATTATGCAATTGTTGTAGTAGCAGAAGGAGCCATACCTATTGGCGGAGATGTAACGGTAATAGAAAAAAAGCCAGGAGGAGAGGTCAGGCTTGGCGGGATAGGTCAAAAGGTGGCTGATGAGATTGCAAAGAAGATGGAGAAAGAGACGAGGGCAATTGTTCTCGGGCATCTCCAAAGGGGAGGAGCTCCTACCACCTTTGATAGGCTTCTCTGTCTGAGATTTGGTACGGCTGCGATAAGGTTGATAGAGGCTGGTAAGTTCGGGACTATGGTAGCCCTACGCTCTCCAGAGATATGCGCTGTAGGAATTGATGAGGCAATTGGTCAAATGAAGAAGGTATCTCCTGACAGTGACATTGTGCAAACAGCCAGATCGCTCGGCATTAGTTTCGGAGATTAGAGATAGGTATCGTATCAAAAATACCTCTCTATCTTTTGACTTGTCTCGAGCAATAATTCATACTTATATTCCTGAGGTTTTCTTCCAAAACAGGTACCTAAACTTTCGGAGAGTGCCACCTCAGTCACGTCCACTTCCCTGCGCTTTATTGCCTCTGCTGTTGGTAAATAATAGATTTTATTCCCTGTAACATTGACAACGGTATTCCCGCTTTTCCCCTCTACAAGTAGTATTACGGCTGCTGCTCCAGCCTTTTCTCCAAAATTGACATCAAAAGCAGAAGTGTCTCCAGATCTGACAATATGACCCGGGGTTACTTCTCTTACCTCAGGAATCTCATAGACCCCTGGTGCATACATCCCTGTTTTCTTCATAAATTCTTTTACCTCAGGGTCACTTTTTAGTCTCTTCTCGAGTTGCTGTCTGACATATCTACCAGCACCTGCGAGCTTTTTATGCCCAAAAGCATCAACTCCTGCAGACTCATCGTATAAGAGTTCACCACTGGCTGTTTTGATACCCTCTGATACAACAATGATATAGGTACCCGCCTTTACGTCACTCCTTTCTATCCGGTCAAAAAATCTCCTTTTCATGTCCGCATAAACAATATCAAAGTCGACAGGTATCTCCGGTATCAAGATACAATCAGCCTCCGCACCAATACCTCCTCGGAAGGCAGTATGCCCTACATACCTTCCGAAGACTTCAATGACAAGAATACGGTTATGACTCATTCCTGTTGTCTTCAATTCCCTCGTTAACACTGCAATCCTGTTTATTGCTGAATCTCCACCAACGCTGTAAGGTTGAAGATCGAGATCCATAGTTTTCGGAACATGGACACAGGGGATACCCTGTACCAGAAGGTCGACAACAACACTGCCTGTATCATCTCCGCCGCTGATAATTAAACCATCGATCTTGAACTTCACAAGCCCATTTTTTATCCTTTTATATTTTTCCGGGTCCTGTATCTTTCCGATTTTTACACGGGAGTGGCCTGCCTCTGACCCTGCAATAGATGCCTGTATTCTGCTGATTCTCTCAGGAGTAAGACTTACTAAGCTGTCCATATCAACAAGATTATAAAGGCCTGCATACCCGTTCGGTATCACATTCGCTTCAATTCCTAAAGAGTATGCCTTCCGTGCAATGCCCTTTATTACCGCATTGAGACCCCCACAATCTCCACCGCTGGTTATGATACCGATTTTCTTGATATTGAGCATGGTTTCTTTCCTCCTTACGATAGATTTTCCGTTAACGCAGGGATTTCCTTTTTGACGACGATAGGTCGAACACTCTTTTTCACTATTCCAATGGTGTTTGCAACTTTCAGTTTCTCAAACAGCAATTGAAATCTGGACTCTAATTCCTTCATTATAGGGTTCCTCACTTCAAGAGATAAATCCCACCATTTTTTCTTCAATGGCCCGAACCCCTTCTTCCTCGTACTGTAGATAAACTGTTCCTCTGTCTGACCCTCCTTCCATTCCTTTGCATACTCCATCTTGATGAAGTTATAAACTTCCTCTCTGAATCCTGCTGGAAGGCTCTTGCTATCATAGATGATATTTTGAAATCCTGTAGCGAGGTGAATTTCTGATGTGCCTGTTTCAGGGAACATATGGAATGCTTCTTCAGGAAGGGTTGATGCACCATGTTGAACACAGCCTGAAAGCCCATATTTTTTCCTTGCAAGGTCTGATAATACCCTGAGTGTTTCAAAATCTATTTTTACTTTTGCGAGGCTCCCATCAGGCAAAACAACTCCTCCATGGGCTGTCCCTGTTTGAACACTGAGTTTGCTTAAACTCTTAGTTCCCCTGAAGGTCTCTTTAAAGCCATCCAGAAATGCCATTAATTCTTCAGGGGTACTGTTTTTGCCACCTATCTCACCAATCTCGCCGCCAATTGAGACATCAATCCCTGAGGGCTGCAAGGTTCTCACATATTCCGCCAATTCAGCGGTCTTTTCGAAGTTAGGCCTCTGCTGTTCCTTCACCGTTGGTTTTTCAAGGTCGACAAGAGTGGATGAATCAATATCTATATTGTAGAATTCTGCCTCTATTGACTCTTGAATAAGACCCTTTATGTATTTTGTTTCGCCATCAGGGTCACTCAAATAATTCTTTCTCACAAGTTGGAAATGGTCACCCTGGATAAAGACAGGACCTTCATATCCTTCTTTAACCGCAGCACCAAGAACAACTGAAGCATATTCTAACGGCCTCTGTTTTGTATAGCCAATCTCTGACCTTGCAATCTCAAATATGAGGGCGCCAACGTTCATCTCCATTGCCTTTCTAAAGATCGCCCTCGCGACATCGTAGGTAAGCCCTCTGATATTTATGGCAGGCACGGTAAATCCAGGATAATTTCTCCCCATCTCCTCATAGAGTCCTTGAATAGATGAAGGGACAGCACCACAGGCCTTTGCAATCTCCTTAATGAGCAGAAAGAGTGTTTTCCTTTTTTCTTCATCTGCTTCAAAAACAGCCTTATCAATCAGGCTATCTATAATATTCCTGAGAGCTTCTCTGTTTTTTACATAAACAGAACCATCTCTGACTTCAACAACGTCTTGCCCTTCTTTTCCCATAAGACCCTCCTTAAAAGTTCTGCATGCAGAAAATATATTATACAAAAGTCTTTTTCTTTAGTGTTGATCTTGGATTACTATTGAAGATGCAGAGTTAAGATGCTGGAGTTCTTTAATTTTTCCAGCCATATCCTCTGGCACAGGTGCTGAAAATTCAAGGTACTCACCCATTGCTGGATGAGTAAACCCTAATAATTCAGCATGGAGCATCTGTCTCGGAAAGAAAATCTTCTTTTTACCTTTATACTCAATCTCAATCTTTTTCCCATATGTCCTGTCTCCAAGCACAGGATGTCCGATAGAAGCAAAATGTACCCTTATCTGGTGTGTCCTTCCGGTTCGGAGTCTCACCTCGATTAAGGTAGCATTTCTGAATCTCTCTATAACACTCCACCTCGTAACTGCTTCTCTACCCCTCCTTACACGAGTTGACATCTTTTTTCTATCAGACTCAGAACGACCGATCATGAGTGTTATCTCACCCTGATCTTCTCTGAGATTCCCATGAATTAAAGCAATATATCTTTTGTCTATGGTCCTGTGTCTAAATTGTTCAACAAGGTTGTAGTAAGCTTCATCATTCAGGGCAATCACCATAACACCCGATGTGTCTTTATCAAGCCTGTGAATAACACCCGGCCTCAATGGCCCTCCAACCGTAGCTAGTTTTTTACAATGGTGTAAAAGGGCATTCATGAGGGTTCCATGGCTGTGACCAGCAGAAGGATAAACAACCATGCCAGCAGGTTTATTTACAACAACGATATGATCATCCTTATAAAATATCTCTACAGGAATTGGCTCCGGGATGAGCCCCTCGATTTTTTCTTCAGGGATATGAAGGGAGATGAGATCCTCTGCCTTAACCTTATAATGTTGACTGGCAGCTTTTCCTCGAATAAGGACATTCCCCTTGTCTATTAGTCTCTGTATTTGTGACCTTGTAATCCCTGTCTTTTTTGCAAGAAATGTGTCAAGCCTCTGACCAGCCTCTGGTACCTGAACTACTATGCCCCTTCTATGCATGCACAATTTTACCCTATGGAAAGGAACATAGTGAAGACTTGCATGCGTTAAAGGAGAGACAGGATGGTTAAGGAATGAGGAGTTTAAAAATCTGCGCTTCTTCTGCGCAAACCAAAGTAATTCAACTTGACAAATTATTTATAATTATTATATTTTATTATATATAATTATAAATATTGAACCCCGTAGGGAAATATGGGTTTAGAGATCTATAGGAGGCAAAGGCAAAAATGAAGGTATCTCGCATAGGTAGATCAATCATTCTTCCCCATGTCCGTTTTGTGATCCTTGACGGTCGTAACGACAGCTTGATGTTTCATTCTCAATTGGTAAGAAATAACGGGAAATATCAGACTTTAGGATGTAACAAAATGGATTCCTCTGGTTTTTGTTTGGGTCATGAAATGAGCATGGAAAAATTTTTGGAAAGATATTGTTGTGGAATCGAAACGGAAACAGAAGAAGTGAACAAATAAGAAGATACCTAAAAATGTAAAATCTATACGTTTTCGGTGAGGTTTTTAATCTGATTTCTTGACCTACAAGGGATAGGATGAACAAAGATAGTAAAATTGGAATAGAAGAAATAATCAATGGAGTAATATGTCCAAAAGATAATAAATGTTGCAAATCCAAATTCGATGATCTCTGTAAAGCAGAGGATATTGGATTGGAATCATTTATTATGTGTTTAAGAAAAAATCCACAAGAGTGTGTTTGTTCATTGTCTTTTGGAGATACATATTTTTGTAAATGCCCACTTCGTGTCTACATATCTAAGGAATTTCAGAGGTGAATATTATCATCCATAAAGTTTTTTAAGAAGCCATGCCATGTTCTGCCCTAAATCTCTGAATGTTGTTATGCCTTCTTTGTCCTTAAGTATATCACCCGGATTAAGACCGATTCCAAGATTCCAGTAACTTGAGCCTGGAATAATCATGTGTCCAATCCCAAAAAAGAAATTTATGCTCGAATATACATGGGTCGCCCCTGCCCTCCGGACTGCTACAACAGCAGCTCCAACCTTTCTTTTAAAAAGATGGTCATTAGCACGGGCAACAAGGCCAGCCCTCTCAATAAGGGCCTTTACCTCAGTAGAGACATTGCTGAAATATGTAGGGGACCCGATAATGATTCCTTCCGCCTCTACCATTTTCTCAATGAACACATTTAGTTCATCGTCCTGAATGCAGCGTTTATTTTTATTCTTAAAACACTCATAGCATGCCCTGCATCCCTTTATATTGGTACCTCCGAGCTGAATGAGTTCAGTCTTTATACCTTCTTTCTTAAGCTCTTTGAATACTGTCTGGATAGCGTGATAGGTGTTACCTTTTTTCCTTGGACTTCCATTAAAAGCTACAACTTTCATCTGTAACCTCCTTTGTTGCCGGGCTCCTTCGGCTTGACGAGGGTGAAAGTAATATTGTCCTTCCATGACTTCATACAATTAATTATATAAAAATACCCTACCCATTTATTGAAGCACTTTAACAATTTGGCGCAGACACACAAATAACAAATAAAAGAACAATTCTGATGAATTTGAAGACTTAGCTGACATAATTTGTCACTGTTTTGCAATCAGGCCTAATCTGAATATAATTTATTATTAAAAATCAGAGTGTTATAAATAAATTTATTGGCATAAATTTTGTTAATTAAATATCATGACACTATTAGTGCGTATTTTAAATCGTATATTGAAATTAAATAAAAAGAAGAAAGAAAGCCCTTTAATTTCGGAAGAGGAGTTCATTGGGTACGAGGCCTTCTCTTCAGGACATCGAGATAAACTGCCCAAAAATAAACAGCATGGCAGTAAGTCTTGCGGGAGACATTGAAAAGAAATCCATCAGTAATTTTACTGACAGGTAACCATTGAAGCGTTACGTCGAGACATAAAAGTGCAAGAAGAACATAGAGAACAGGAAAATCCTTTAGCAGAAAACGAGCCGGAGACACTTTCCGAAATGGAGAGATCAGAAGCATCGTTCACTCCTGAGGAAGAAGAGGCAAAGGGTCCGGATAGATTCAAAAAGGAGATAGAGAAAGAAGCATCACAAAACGATAAGAGTATGACGGGAGATAGAACCATGTATTGCACCATTTGCAATAAACAGATTGAGAAATATGGAAAGAGAAAAGAGGATTTCAAGAAATCTGGTTGGGTTTTCTGTCCAAAACATGGCTGGATAAAAGAGGGTATCCATGATAAAGAGATGGTTTCAGAACAACCTGTGAGATTTTCTATAGAAGAAGTGATAGAAAAGCATGGGGAACGGGAAAAGTCCTTGGATGGGAAGGAGTCTGAGATATTGCGAGAAAGCGAGAAACCAGAAACATCGCCCATGATAGAAAAGGAACTAAAAGATGACATGAATAAGGCAACAGATAGAACCATGTATTGCACCATTTGCAATAAACAGATTGAGAAATATGGAAAGAGAAAAGAGGATTTCAAGAAATCTGGTTGGGTTTTCTGTCCCAAACATGGCTGGATAAAAGAGGGTATCCATGATAAAGAGATGGTTTCAGAACAACCTGTGAGATTTTCTATAGAAGAAGTGATAGAAAAGCATGGAGAACAGGAAAAGTCCTTGGATAGGAAGGAGTCTGAGATATTGCGAGAAAGCGAGAAACCAGAAATATCAGCTATGCAAGAGGAAGAACAACTGGAAACAGACTTATTTATAGAAAGGGAAATAAAGACAGCAGATTTACCAATAGGGGAGAGAAACATTGTAAGGAATAAATCAATCTCTATTGGCATTATTATTTCAGCCATATTCGTCACGGTCTTAGCGAGTCTTATAGTTGGTTATTTTGCTTGGAAAAGCTCATTAAATAAAAGTCTTGAGATTAAATCCTTAAGGACCTTCGTTCAAAACGAAAGATTGACTAAACAGGTTCAATCACAAGCTTCTCCTCCACCTCAAGAATCAGTTTTGGCGGAAAAAGCTCCTGGAGAGGTTAAATCCCAGACCTCTACCCCACTTCAAGAAGCTGTACCACAAAGTGAAAAGGCAGAGACCACTGAAAAAGCAAAAATAAAACTTTCTCAATCCCAGAAACCCTCACAGGCGATATTTACAGTCCAGGTGGGTGCCTTCACCGATGTCTCTTATGCAAAGTCCCTCAAGAAAAGACTTGATAAAAAGGGATATCATACCTCTATAACCTCGTCAAAATCAAAAAAGGAGGGAAGGCTCTATAAGGTATGGACGGGCAAATTCAGCAACAGGGAAACGGCTGAGACTCTATCTGCAAAAATAACAAAAACCGAAGGCCTTCAGACATTTGTAACCTCATGGAAAAAACAATAAGGGAAAATCTCAAAAATATCTTCAGAAGAGAGAGCTTTTCTGTCCCCTTTCTCAAAAGTTAGGTATTTAGAAGAACTGTCCATATAAAATCAGGCATTAGATTTTCCCCTCATTATGCCATCCCCTCAGGTATTAATTGTCCTGAAGACCTCAGTAACCATCGTTAAAAAAAGAGTCTCAAAAAGAGATAGTAACCCATGTATATTATTTTATGTTATTATTTACATTTATGGAAAAAAGGCTTCAGAAGATTCTTTCTGAGATGGGGATTGCAGCCAGGAGGAAGGCTGAGGAGCTTATCTTTAAGGGGAGGGTAACTGTCAATGGGAAGGTTGCAACTATCGGAATGAAGGCAGATCCTTCAAGAGATTATATTAAGGTTGATGGAAAGCTTATTACAGGGCTTAAAAGGTATGCCCAGAAAGTCTATATCATGATCAACAAACCAAAAGGGGTTGTAACGACCTTGTTCGATCCTGAGGGAAGACCTAGTGTAAAGGATTTTTTGAAAGATGTAAAATACAGAGTATTTCCTGTAGGAAGACTTGATTATGCCTCTGAGGGACTTCTCTTGTTGACAAATGATGGAGATTTTTCCCATGCGGTTTTGCATCCGTCAAAGAAGATTTCAAAGACGTATCTTGTTAAAGTTAAGGGCTTAATAGGGGAAGATAACATTGAAAGGTTGAGGCATGGTGTGAGGATTGAGGGCGGAAGAACCTTACCTGCTCAGGTAAAAAGAGTAAGGCAGTCAGAGAAAAACTCGTGGATTGAGATTACTATTTATGAAGGTAGAAAAAGACAGGTAAGAAGAATGCTTGAAAGTGTCGGTTATCCTGTTATCACTCTGAAAAGAATTGGCATTAACGGGCTTAAACTGGGGTGTTTGAAGACAGGGGAATTGAGATACTTAACTCTTGATGAACTCCAGCTAATCCGAAAGGGAATAGGTGAGAGTACACAAGGAAGTCAGCTAAAATCAAAACCTGATAACTGAATGGGTATCCCATGATTCGTGATAAAGGTTGCGGTGAGATAAAAGTATCAGATATAAGAAGAGATATGAACCTCTGCGGATGGGTTTTCAGACGGAGAGATCACGGAGGACTCATATTTGTGGATCTGCGTGACAGAAGCGGAATACTTCAGGTGGTCTTTAGCCCTGAAAAATCACCAAAGGCACACGAACTTGCACATGAACTGAGAACTGAATATGTAGTCTCTGTAACAGGTGAGATCAGAAAAAGGCCTGAGGGTACAGAAAATCCTCATATCCCAACAGGCAAAGTCGAGATGTACGCAACTTCACTCGAAATCTTAAATAAGGCCGCTCCTTTGCCATTCAGTATAGAAGATGCTGGCGATGCCTCAGAAGCACTGAGGCTCAAATATAGGTATCTTGATTTAAGAAGACCTGAAATGCAGAGAAATTTAATTATACGACACAAGGCTACCAAGGTTATCAGGGATTATCTTGATGAGAAAGGATTTCTCGAGATTGAGACACCTGTACTCACGAAATCAACCCCTGAAGGCGCACGAGACTATCTCGTTCCAAGCCGTTTAAATCCTGGATCTTTTTATGCATTACCTCAGTCACCACAACTTTTCAAACAGATATTGATGGTTTCTGGCTTTGAGAAGTATTTCCAGATTGTGAAGTGTTTTAGAGATGAAGATCTCCGAGCAGACCGACAGCCTGAATTCACACAGGTTGACCTTGAGATGTCTTTTGCAGATAAAGAGGATGTTATAGATGTTATAGAAGGCATGATGAAAAGGCTCTTCAGAAATGTCCTTGGGGTCGAGATCGAGACACCTTTTGAAAGATTGAGCTTTCACGAATCTCTGGAAAGGTTTGGCACTGATAAGCCCGATTTGAGATTCAGCCTCGAACTCAAGGATATGGCTGACCTGTCAGAGAAGGGTTCATTCCGCGTATTCATAGAAGCCCTTCAAGCTGGTGGAAGAGTTAAGGCGATTAACGGAAAAGGCTTGGCAGCCCTTTCAAGGAAAGAGATAGACTCGCTCACAGAAGAAGCTGTGTCATTTGGTGCAAAAGGACTTGCATGGATTAAAGTGAAAAATGGTTTTGAATCTCCCATAGCAAAGTTTTTCCATGAAGACATAATGAAAGAAATGGCTAGGATGCTTGAGGCAGAAGAAGGGGATTTGATGCTCTTTGTTGCTGATGAAGAGAAGGTCGTTCATGATGTTTTAGGCAGGATGAGAATTGAACTTGGAAGGAGATTGAATCTGATAAGGTCGGGATATAAGTTTGTCTGGATTACAGATTTCCCGCTCTTTGAATGGAATAAGGATGAAGGCCGGTTCGAAGCAATGCACCATCCTTTTACTTCTCCTATGGGCGAGGACATAGATAAGCTCTCCTCGGTAAGTATTGCTAACCTTAAGCCTGAAACCTCTGATTTCAGACTTTTAACGAAGGTAAAGGCAAAAGCATATGATATTGTTCTCAATGGCTATGAAATAGGAGGCGGGAGCATCCGTATCCATATACGTGATCTCCAGAAAAAGATGTTCGAGATTCTTGGGATATCAGAAGAAGAAGCGAGAATAAAGTTCGGCTTTTTGTTGGATGCCTTCGAATTTGGCGCACCTCCCCATGGAGGGATAGCGCTTGGTCTTGACAGGCTTGTAATGATTATGGTTGATGCAACGTCCATCAGGGATGTAATTGCCTTCCCGAAGACTCAGAAGGCATCATGCCTTATGAGCGGCACCCCGTCTCAAGTCGAGCCAAAACAACTGAAAGAGCTTTCTATAAAGACAGACCTGCCTTAGAAAATAGGGATTCAAGGATTTAAGGGTTAAAGGGTTCGAGCCAAAAATTAATTACGATAATCCCCTTTGTAAAACTAATGAGGAGAAGAACCTAAAATTTCTTTATATACTCAATATAGGAGTCGTAATTACGTTTTGTTTCGGTTATGCTATCCCCGCCGAATTTTTCGAGGAAGGCATCTGCAATAATCAGGGCAACCATCGCCTCTGCTATTACTCCTGCTGCAGGTACTGCACAGATGTCCGAACGTTCATAGGCTGCTTCTACAGGCTTTTTTGTTATGATGTCAACAGATCGAAGAGGTCTCTTTAAGGTAGGTATGGGTTTCATTGCTGCTCTCATAATTATGGGCATTCCGTTCGTCATACCACCTTCTATCCCACCAGCATAGTTAGTTTTTCTATAGAAACCTCCTGACTCCTGACTCCTGACTCCTGACTCCTGAGTATAAAATACTTCATCCATAACTTCTGAGCCGAAGCGTCTTGCTATCTCAAAACCGATACCGGTCTCAACTCCTTTTATTGCCTGGATGCCCATGAGCGCCTGTGCAAGCCTTCCATCGAGCCTTTTGTCCCATTGCATGTGACTTCCAAGACCTATGGGGACACCTGTTACGAAGACCTCAAATATACCTCCAAGGGAATTCCCATCTTTGGTTACCTTGTCTATCAGCTTGGTCATCTTTGCTGAAATCTCTTCATCCGGACACCTGACCGGTGACCTTTCTGCCTTTTCGAACAGAGATAATAGTATTTTTCCTGAACTTTGAAGTTTGAACTTTGAAGTTTGAACTTTGATTTTGCCTATCTGGATAACATAACTACCAACTTTAATCCTAAATTCCAAAAGAAACTTTTTTGCAAGTGCGCCAAGGCCAACTCTCATTGCCGTTTCCCTGGCACTTGAGCGTTCAAGAATATTTCTTAAATCATATTGGCTATACTTTATGGCACCTGCTAAGTCTGCATGGCCAGGGCGTGGACGGGTGACGATTTCTATTCTGGAATCTTGACTTCCCGAACTCTTCTTGCCCAGACTGACGAACTCCGTTGACATTACATCCTGCCAGTTCTTCCAGTCTTTATTTTCAATAAAAAGAGTTATGGGAGAACCTATTGTTTTTCCCCACCTCACTCCTGAAAGGATCTCAGCATGGTCAGACTCTATCTTCATCCGAGCACCGCGACCATGACCTGACTGTCTTCTTTTAAGGTCTCTGTCAATATCCTCTACAGAAATAGAAAGCCCGGAGGGAATGCCTTCAAGAATTCCTATAAGCGCCTCCCCATGGGATTCACCAGCGGTAAGAAATCGGAGGTGGGACATGATCTTTGTTTTTTACTCTAAAAAATTGCTTCCAGGTATTGATTGTCTTTGTGTTCAGTTCACCCAGAAAGATACGTAAATTTATTTATACTGCGAGATATCATGTCTTTTGCTCCAAAACCCTTGGCGTAATGAATATTAAAAGCTCAATTGTTTCTTCAGTAGTCCCTTTGGTCTTAAATAACCATCCAAGAATAGGAATATTCATCAAACCCGGAACACCTGAAGTGCTTTCCTTTTCTGTCTTCTTTAAGAGTCCACCAATAACGATAGTCTCTCCAGTCTGCACAAGAACTTTTGTATTTCCCTCTATTTTAGTAGTAACAGGAACGGGATTACCACCAATTGAGGACTCACCTGAAATATCTTCCTTTTTCACATAAATTGACATAGTGACATCTCTGGAGGGGGTTATATGGGGTGTTACCTCTATGAGAATAACAACATCTTTATATTCAACCGATATTTGACCCGATTGCACATCTACTTTGGGGTAAGGAACACTTTGTCCCTGCAGTATTGAAGCCTTTTCATTATCTGCAGTGACAATCCTAGGATTAGAAATTACTTTAGTCTTCTCAAACCTCTCGAGTGCTGAGAGCTGCAGGTCAAGTCCCATTGTTCCCGTGTTATCCAGAATTCCGATGGCAAATCCGGCGCCTGTGCCAAGGCCCACTCCCGCTGCTGGGAAGTCGATTATGAAGTTATTGCCTGTAAAGGGTCCAGGCGTTAGCCCTGTGTATCCCTTAAAAGGTACACTCCCCCCTTCGTGGGATACTCCCCATTGAATTCCTAAAGCGCTGACATCTACTGTATTCACCTCAACAAGCCTTGCTTCTATCATTACCTGGGGTGTTGGTGTATCGAGGGTTGATAGGAGATTTTCGATTTGCTGGAAAACTGCTGCTACATCATTAACAGCTAGAGAGCTTGTCCTTTTATCAATACTAATACTTCCTCTTGATGAAAGTATCTTTGCATCTTTTAATGACTTCTCTAAACTTGAGACATCGGCATAGTTGATGTGAAATATTTTAGTATCTAAGGGCACTGACTTTACTGCATCTTCCATCTCTTTAGCAAAAGCATTATAGGGTGCAATCCTTATGATGTTATTTTCAACAGTCTTCCCAAGGCTGAAGGTCTTCAATATTATGTCGAGTGCTTGATCCCAGGGCACATTGATGAGCTTCATTGTTAATTTACCTTTGACCTCAGGACTCACGACGACGTTATAACCACTAATATCAGAAAGTAACCTAAATATCGGAACGATATCAGCATCTTGAAAATCGAGAGATATCTTTTTGCCGGTATATTTACCTTCTGAAACCGGCATAGATTCTGCAGCCTCTATCTTTTCTTCAGACCTCTGAGAAATTGGTACTGATAGAGTTGATAGGGCTACGACAAGGGTGTCTCCGATTGTTGTGACATCAAAATCTGTCTTTTCTTTGAGATCGAAGACTAATCGTATCTTGTTATCATGTTTCCCTGATCTGATACTTTTTAATGGTGATACCACTGACTCTGGAATCTGAGCTTTCATATCTACATCAGGAACGTCTATGACGATGCGATTATCTAAAGGTAAAACATTTGGATTCATAGATCCATTACCTTTAATAAGGACTTTGACGATGTCAGCTGACCTTTCGAAGGAGATACTGGTTATCTCTGTAGCCTTTGGAAGCTGTTTCTCTTCAGGCATAACAGGTTCGGGTTCTTTTATTTCTGATACCTCTTGCTTTGCTTTCATTATTTCTGCTTTTGTTACTTCTTCCGGTGATTCTTTTATCCTGATTTTCAGTGCATTGTCTTTATACTCTGGTTCAGCTGTAGTTGGCGTCTGAAGCAGTATTTCGAGCCTTGTCATAAAAGGTGACTCAATCTGGTAGGGAACGATCTCGGTTATTCCTGCCTTATCAGAAATGATCTTCATATTAAAAGCACCCATGTTAACATCAAGAAGTTCAACGACAACTTTATAAGGGTCCTCTGGCCTGTACATGGTGTAACTAAAAGGTTTACTAACCTTTATCGTTACTGAATAATCCTGAAGATCTATTCCGGTTATTACAGGAGTTCTTTCAGGCTGTGTAGTTTCTTTAGCATCACCTGTTGTTGCGCAACCATAGAGAGCAAAGAGCAAAGAGCATAGCATCATGGAGTATAAAAGAATTGATTTAGAGTATTGCCATTTGTTTTTCGCTCTTTGCTTGCTCTTAGCTTTTCGCTTCTTTTCCTTTACTATGAGTTTCATCCTCCCTCCTCTTTACGGAGTTTCAATATTGAATCCTTTGGTTTAAGATCGCCTTTATAGTCTTTCATGTATTCCCTGATTACCACCATATCCTTAGTTATTTTCTGTACCTTCCCTCCATAGAGTCCCAATTTCATCCCTTCCGTAATCGTATACGACTTTTTATCAGGCAACATGATAAGGGCATAATACTTTTGATTATCCCATGCAATTGCTAAAAGATTTATTTCATCGACACTGTAGCTTTCAAAAGGAGTCGAGCCCTTCCTCCTTTCTGGCTTCTGTTTTAATATCGTTACGAGAGAAAGGAAAGGGTCCCTTTTCCCTTTTGCGTCATACACATATGTTTCCTGCTCGGCCTTCTTTGTCTCTTCTGGGCTCTTTACTTCCGGTGTTGCCGGTGGAGGTTGAACCTGCCCGGCCATCGGTTTTTTTACAGGAGCCTGTTCTTTTTTGCAGCCTGCAAAGGGTAATAAAAGAAAAAGCATGATGAGGCAACAGGTTATCTTCCTCATGTCTTCTTACCCTTCTTCTCAGCCTCTTTCCCAGTTTTTTGTTGAGCGATTTCTTCCTCTGGGATCGCCGAGAATGTCGTAGCAGTGAAGGTTACCTTAAGCGTAGCGCTGTCTTTCCCTGGTTTTGGATCGCTGAGTTTTATGTCAGAAATATTTACTATTCTGTTCAGCCTTGTGAGACTGCTATAGAAATACCCCAGATTATGGTAGCTGCCTGTAAGTTCTACCTTCACCGGTATCTCATAGACGATACCGCTTGCATGAGTCTTTTTCTGTTCCGGTTTCCAGAGTAATATACGAAGTCCTGATCCAATGCCGAGGTCTGAAACCTGCTTTAAGAGTCCTGATACCTCTTTTTCTTCGGGTAGTTGTTCTTTGAGCTTATTAAGCCTTTTTCTGAGCCTTTGGTTCTCTGCAATAAGTTCTGCAAGTTTTTCTACTTTTGCCTCACTTTTTGCTATCTCATTTTCTTGTACCTGAATTTTGTTCTCGAGATTCTTGACCTCTTTATTTTTGGGTAAAATGACAATGAGAGTAACAGCCACAGCGATCACCAGTGCAGGCAGTATGGAGATTATCGTTTTAACATAGGAAGGTAAGGTTTTAATATCAATCTTTACAGCCATATTACACTTTCATTTTGAATGTTAGTTTAAACATATAGAGAGGAGTATTTTCTATAGTTGTGCTTTTGGATTCCTGCAAGTACACCTCAGTAAATATCTGAGAATTCTTCATGTTATCCACATAGGTAACAATATCAGAGTTCGCAAAAGCATAACCTTCCATACTGACGTTCTCCCCAGAGACTGTCATCTTATCAAGCCAGACACCATTGGGAAGAAGGTTATTCGCTTCATTAAGGAGTCTCACCGGCATGCTTTGGTTCTTTCTCAGTTGTTCGATAATATTATTCTTCTGTAGGATAGTCTTGTTAAGCTGTTCAAAGTTCTCTACTTCTTTTATTTTTTGCTTGAGCTCGGCTATCTTACTTTCATTGTTTTTAAAAAGAGTTCTCTTTTTGGAAAGGCGGGCGTTAAAAAGGAAAGCAAGATTCGCCATTACAATAATCGTGATAATGGTGATTATCACCATAGTGACAACAAATGAAGGTATTGGCTTAGGTTTTTTCTTCCTCTTTATAGGTAAGAGATTAACCTTTATCATCTATCACCTGGCCTCCTGAGGGCCAGTCCCGTAGCAACGGCTGCTATCGGGGCAATTTCTTCTATATGGCTTAAATCAAAACGTTTAGATATTTTGATGTTTTTAAAAGGCTCTATGACCTTGGTCTCTATACCTATCTTATCTGCGAAGAGCCTCGGGAAGTCCTTTATGAGTGCACATCCTCCACTCAATATCACTTCATTAATGTCCTGATGTAGTTCCGTACTCCTATAAAACTCAAATGAACGATTGACATCCCCTATGATCTCCTCTGACGCAGATTCTATCACCGAAAAGGCATCTTCGGGGGATACATTCTCAATCGGCTCGCCCCTCTTGAGCCTTTCTGCATTCTCGTATGTCAGATTGAATTCCCTCTGAAGGGCCTCTGTATGGAGATTGCTGCCGACTGCACTGTCTCTCGTAAAAACAGAGATACCTCCTTTAAGGACATTTATATTTATGGTACTCGCCCCAATATTTACAATAGCTATATTTTTTTCAGGCTCAATCTCATAATTAATCTCGTACATATTTTCAAGGGCGAAAGGGTTCACATCAACAATTACAGGGTCAAGACCTGTCTCCCTGACAGCAGAGACATATTCATTTATTATATCTTTTTTCACTGCAACAAGGATAACATCCATCTGGCCTGGTTCATCTTTGGGTCCAAGGATCTGAAAATCAAGGTTCACGTCTTCGATATTGAACGGCACATACTGTTCTGCCTCGAACTTTATGGATTCAGAGAGTTCTTCCTCTGACATCTCAGGCAAGGAGATCCTTTTTATTATTACTGATGAATGGCCAGCTATACCAATAACTGTATTCTTTGTCTTTATTTTGGACTTTCTTATGAGTTCCTTGAGGGAGTCTACGAGTCGGAAGGAATCTATTATTGAACCATCGACAATAATTTCCGGAGGAAGAGGTAGCATGTCAAATAATTCGAGTTCATAACCACCTTTGATATCCTTCAGCTGTACGACTTTAATATAACTTGAGCCTATGTCGAGGCCGATTGTGCCTTTCCCAGCACGAAACATAGCTAATGAATACCAAAAAAAATCCATTTTGTCAAGTATTTTTTATTTTTAATATCATAAGTTTAATGAACACATTAAGAAACTATGCCAACAATCTCTCCATCGTTATTCTATTCTGTTCCACCCTGCCAATAGCAAATAAATTATTTTCAGGACTCTTTAATCTTACATACTGTTTTATCTGCTTTATCGGAACGTTTGCTGTGATCATAATCACGGGCATACCATTTTTTGCTTTATGATAAGATTCTTCATCGAGTATTATCTCATCCAAATGAGAAAGTGCAGAATCTACAGAATGCATAGTGTCTTTTCCACATCTCAGATCTTCTATTGATGCTGAATCCTCAATTCTAAAGTTACCCACCCTTGTCCGCTCTAAAGAAATCATATGGGCACCTACTTCAAGAACCTTTCCAATATCATCGCATAGTGTTCTAATATAGGTTCCTTTTGAACATGATATTTTCAGATCAAGATACGGTTGGTCGAAACGTATAAGCTTTATCTCATAAATATGTATTACCCTCTCTGGTCTTCCTACTTCCATACCCATTCTTGCGAGTTTGTAAAGAGGCTGCCCCTTTACTTTAATTGCGGAGTACATCGGTGGTATCTGTTTTATCTGACCTATAAAATTTTTCAGGACTCTGTGGATGTCTCCTTCTTTCAATGAAAGACAATTTCTCGTTTCTAACAGCCTACCGGTTAGATCACACGTATCTGTTCTCTCACCGAGTTTCAATCTCACCATGTATTCCTTATCAAGGTCTGATAAGAATCTTGTTATCTTTGTTGCCTGATTCAAGCAAATGATAAGTACGCCCGTTGCTATTGGGTCAAGTGTTCCAGCATGGCCGGCCTTTCTCGCAGCAAAAAGCTTTTTTGCCTTTATTACAGCCTGCTGCGACGATATATCCTTTGGTTTGTTAAGGTTAATGACTACATCCACAATTGATGTTCTCATTCTAAAGAGTTACCAATCCTATGCCCCTTGAATCCTTTCATTCCGCAAACTCATAAGGAATTCATCCATAATGAATACCTCCTACCACCATGGTAAGATAATTTTATCATGGATATAGAGATTGGTTGTTGTGGATTTCCTGTAGCAAAGCGGAAATATTTACTTTTCTGTTGTAGAACTGCAGCAGACATTCTACCAACTACCGAGATTGGAGATAGCAATAAAGTCGATTAACCATTGTGTAAACCTCTTTAAAGATGATCCCCTTTACGGACATATCGTCTATTTTCGCCTACATGGGATAGATGGTTACCAATACAGGTATAAAGAGGAAGACCTCAAAGCCCTGTCAAGGAAGGTAAGACGAAAGAAAACATTACACTATATCATGATCATGTTTAACAATGTTTACATGTTCGAGGATACCTAGACGTTCAGTGAGCTTATCAAACTTCCTTAAGATTCTCTTCAGGTATAAATTAAAGATATCTATGAAAGAAAAGTTTTATCCCTCTTTATGATGAGGTTGATAGGCAGAAGAAAGGGCCTTTAATAAAAATTCCCTTGCTGATTCTAAATCAGATTTTACGACGTAGCCTGCTGCATTTTTATGGCCACCGCCATCGAACCGAGAGGCAACAAGAGCTACATTGATATCACCCTTTGAACGAAGACTGACTTTCCAGTAATTATCGGCCAGTTCTCTAAAAAAAGCAGATACGTTAACATCCTTCATGACCCTGGTAAAAGCAGGAAAGTCCTCCGTATCTTCAGGTGCTGCCCCGGTTTTTCTATACATCTCTCTTGTAACAAAGGTTATTGCAACATTACCTCTCACTTCGAGGGTATTTAAGGACATGATAAGTAAAGCGAATCTCTCTTGAGACCATGTTTCGTAAAGGTTGTTTGAGATATATGCTGGGCTTGCACCTGCCTCTATAAGCTTAGCTGCAATTCTCAAGGCTTCAGCAGTTGTATTACCATATCTGAATGTTCCCGTATCAATGGCAATAGCTGAATAAAGGTTTATGGCCATGTCTCTGGTTATGTTTACTCCCAGTTCTTTTATCAAATAAAAGACCATCATTCCCGTTGCTGCTGCCTCTGGTACTACCCACTTGATATCTCCAAAGTCTTCTTCAGTCTCATGATGGTCTATAACAACAGAATACTTGAAAGTCAATCCTTCAATCCCTGCCCTTTTGAGAGTGTTACAATCTAAGAGAATGAGTGCAAAGTCCGTGGTAATAAAGGGTAAGATAATGTTTATAAACTTTTCTTGGGCTGGAAGAAAACGACAGACCTTAGGTACAGGATTCTCGTCATAGATTACTGTTACTTTCCCAAGAGATTCAAGTGCACTTGAAAGGGCAAGTGAAGAACCAATCGCATCAGCTTCAGGACTAATATGGGTTGCTATAAAAAACTTTTCTTTTTCCTTTAAAAATGAGAGGAGTTTAGGAGGAACCTTCACCTTTCCCCTCGATCTCTTTCAGGAGCTTTTCAATCCTACTTCCATACTCGATCGACGTATCGAGCCTGAACTCGATGCTCGGGATGAATTTCATCCTGAGTCTTTTGGATAACTCAGACCGTATGAAGCTCTTTGCAGAATTTAATATCTCAAGTGTAGTCTTTCTCTCCTCATCTTGGAAGATGCTTACATAAACCCTGGCTATCTTAATATCATCTGTAACATCAACCCCAGTGACTGTTATAAAGCCGATACGAGGGTCTTTAAGTCTATAGATAATGATATCTGCTATCTCTTTCCTGAGAAGATCACTGACTCTCTGAGAACGTTTATAGGGAAGCATATTTCAAAGTTAGAAGTGGAAAGTGAAGAGTTGAAAGTGGATTGTTGTTTTTAAACTTATGACTCATAACTCTCTCCACTCTTAGCTTATTTAGAGTTTTGTTGCTATCTTCTCAATAATGTAGTTTTCGAGTATGTCTCCAACTTTTATATCATTAAAGTTTTCGATCAGGATGCCGCATTCATATCCTGCTTGTACCTCTCTGATATCTTCCTTGAATCTTTTAAGGGAACCGATTTTACCGTCATATACAACAATGCTATCCCTAATAATCCTCATACCATCACTTGAGCGGCTGATAGAGCCATCAAGCACGTAACATCCTGCAACCGTTCCTATCTTCGATATCGGAAACACCTGACGGACCTCTGCTCTTCCAAGGGTTTTTTCTTTGAGTGTGGGTTCGAGAAGACCCTCAAGTGCCTTTTTAACATCTTCTATTGCTTCATAAATCACGTTATAAAGCCTGACATCAACGCCTTCCTTTTCTGCTGCCTGGTACGCTTTGGGCTCGGGCCTCACATTGAAACCTATGATAATTGCATTTGAGGCAGAGGCGAGCATAATGTCTGACTCATTGATACCACCAACAGAAGAATGGATAACCCTAACCTTCACCTGTGTGTGGGTAATACTTTCAAGGGCATCCTTTAGTGCCTCAACAGATCCTTGAACATCGCCCTTAATAATAATGTTGAGATCTTTTATCTCCCCCTCTTTTATCTTCGCATATAATTCATCGAGGGTAAGCTTCCTCGTCTTTGCCATATCAGCAAGTCTCTGTTTCTGCTGTCTTGCAAGGGCTATCTGTCTTGCTCTCTTTTCGTCATCGACGGCGATAAAGATGTCGCCTGCCGAGGGGACCTCTGGAAAACCGATTACCTCAACTGGTGTTGTTGGGCCTGCTTCTGTAATCCTTTTACCTGTATCGTCGATCAATGCCCTTACTTTTCCTACATGAATACCTGCAAGGAATGTATCGCCAATCCTTAGGGTTCCAGATTGGACGAGTACCGTTGCAACAGGTCCCCTCCCTCTATCGAGTTTCGCTTCGATTATGGTACCCCTTGCTTTTTTCTCGGGGTTGGCTTTAAGCTCCATTATCTCCGACTGAAGGAGTATCATCTCAAGGAGGCTTTCTATGCCTATAGCTTTTTTGGCAGATACCTCAACAAAGATGTTTTGTCCACTCCACTCCTCAGGTATTATCCCGTGTTCTGCAAGTTCATTCCTTACCTTTGATGGATTCGCCTCTGGCTTGTCGATCTTGTTTATGGCTACAACGATCGGGACATTTGCGGCCTTTGCATGATTGATAGCCTCAACAGTCTGCGGCATGACGCCATCATCTGCAGCTACAACAAGAACAACGATATCCGTTACCTTTGCCCCCCTTGCTCTCATAGAGGTGAACGCCTCATGACCTGGCGTATCGAGAAATACAATATCTTTGCCTCTCAGATTAATCTTATATGCGCCGATATGCTGGGTAATCCCTCCTGCCTCGGTCTCGATAACTTTTGTTTTTCTTATTGCATCGAGGAGGGAAGTCTTTCCATGGTCTACATGTCCCATGATGGTTATAACAGGAGGACGCGGTAATAATGTACCAATATCTTCTGGTGCCTCTGTGATAACAGCATCATCTTCAACAGATGAAAGCTCGAGCTTAACTCCAAAACCCTCCGCAACTAACAGGGCTGCGTCAGGGTCAACAGGCTGGTTTATTGTTGGCATATATCCTAATTCCATGAATTTCTTTATAACATCAGAGAGTTTGACACTTATGAGTTCTGCAAATTCCTTTACCGTAGTGCCTTCCTGAAGTTTCAGTGTCTTCTTTCTTGGAATAACAAGATGGATAGGAGGTTTCTGCTCTTCTTTTGGAAAAGGTCTTATCTTTTCTAACTTCCTTAATGGTTTTTGTTCATGCCATCTTTTGGGCTCTATCTTTCTGATTGTCTGAAAAGCCCTCTGCATCCCTGGTTTTGCCTTGAACTTCTCAATCTTTTCTGTCTCTATCTCTTTTTTGAACCTATCAGGAACCTTTAATTCTTCTTCCTCTTCAGGTATTACAAGTATTTTCCGTCCTTCTCTTCCGGGTTCCTTTCCCTCTATTGTAGCTGCTTTTCCCCCAAGCTCCTCTGGAGCTTTTTCGACCTGGGGTCTCACAACTTCCTCGGTTACTGAGCTCTCTTGAGGGATAGTTTCTTTTATCGGTTTGACAGCTTTTCCCAGTAATGTAGCCTCAATATTTCCAGCCAACTCGGGCTCGATACTTGAAGTATGCGCTTTCCCTTCTATACCGAGTTTTGAAAGCTCGCTAATGATAACCTTACTTGTTACTCCTAATTTTTTGGCCAGCTCATAAATTCTTATTTTCGGCATTTATTGTTAACCCCTATCTCTCTATGAGAAATGGAACATGGAAAGCTACTGCCTTTTATCACTTCTCATGTGGTTATGGTGCACTTATTGCATTTAAAATGTTATCATAGTAAACTTGTTTAATGCAATGAGAGAAGGAGGAAGAGAATGGCAATCTGTGCTTTATGTGGGAAAAAAAGGACAATCGGTAATAATGTCAGCCATGCTAATAATAAGACAAAAAGGGTAATAATGCCTAATCTGCAAAAGATGCGCATCATGACTGAGAGCGGGGTCAGAAGACTCTCTGTATGTACAAGATGTCTCCGCTCTGGTAGAGTCAAGAAGGCAGTTTAGTGAAGAGGGCAGATTTCTTACTTTTCCCTCTCGTTAAGGACCTCGGGATCGAAAGCAGTATGAGACTTATGGAGATCAAAAAAAACTGGCATAATTTATTCAATGAGCCTCTTTCATACCATATAGCGCCATGTAAGTTATTCGAAGGAGAAATGCTCCTGAATGTTGATTCACCCGTTTGGCTCCAGGAGTTGAACTACTTAAAAAAGGACATCATAGAAAAATTGAGTCCTTATGGTATCAGGGATATACGATTAAAGCTTGGCAAGGTTTCAAAAAGGATAGAGTCTGAGGGCAGCAGCAAAGGGATGAGAATCAAAAAACTCACTCCTGAAGAACTATCCTATATAGACAAGACAGTCTCACAAATTGACGACGAAGAACTCAGAGAAACTGTTATAAAGACAATAGAAAAGGCGATTACCTCAAACAGGACAAAAGTAAGGTTGTAGAAACTCCGCATGAAAACTTCTCACTTCTCACTTTTAACTTTTTTATGCTGACTCAGCATGCCTTTCGTATAAAAGAATAGGCTTCCCATTTTTGACGATGGTCTCCTCATTTATCACACATTCCTTGATGCCTTTCTGAGAGGGTATCTCATACATTACATCGAGCATTATTTCTTCAAGTATGGCTCTGAGCCCCCGTGCACCAGTTTTTCGTTGTACTGCCTTCTTTGCTATGGCCGATTGCGCACCGTCTGTAAATCTCAGTCTGACATTATCGAGAGAGAGGAGCTTCTGATACTGCTTTATAAGGGCATTCTTAGGCTCTGTCAGTATCCTTATCATGGCTGGTTCGTCGAGTTCGTCGAGGGTTGCTACAATAGGCAATCTCCCTACGAACTCCGGTATGAGACCATATTTTATCAGATCCTCAGGTTCAACGAGACTGAGGATCTCACCTATCTTTTTCTCCTTTCTTGTCAGGTTATCATGACCAAACCCCACTATTTTTTGTCCTGTCCTCTGTTCAATGATGCCCTCAAGTCCAACAAAGGCACCACCACATATGAAGAGGATATCCGTTGTATTAACTTGGATAAATTCCTGCTGCGGGTGTTTCCTTCCTCCCTGAGGTGGTATATTAGCCATGGTACCTTCAATTATCTTGAGAAGAGCCTGCTGCACACCTTCACCTGATACATCTCTCGTTATTGAGGGATTCTCTGATTTCCTACTAATCTTGTCTATCTCATCAATATACACTATGCCCCTCTGCGCTCTTTCAACATCATATTCTGCCGCCTGGAGCAACTTCAAAATGATATTTTCCACGTCTTCACCGACGTAGCCTGCCTCTGTGAGGGTCGTTGCATCAGCTATAGCAAAAGGCACATCAAGTACCTTGGCTAATGTCTGGGCAAAAAGAGTTTTACCCGTACCCGTAGGACCTATCAGGAGTATGTTACTTTTCTGTAGTTCTACTTCTGATTTACTGGGGCTGTATATTCTCTTATAGTGGTTATATACCGCGACGGAAAGTATCCTCTTCGCCCTCTCCTGACCTATAACATAATCATCAAGGAAATGATGGATCTCCTTTGGTATGGGAAGCTTTGGAAAAACAGGACCTTCAACCCCCGCATGGTAGGCATCTGCAATGATTTCATTGCAGAGCGTAACGCACTCATTGCATATATAAACTGAGGGCCCTGCAATAAGCTTTTTTACCTCATCATGCCCCTTACCGCAGAAAGAACATTTTGGTAAGCTCTCATCCCTTTTAGCCATATCTCCTCCGCTCTATTTCAGTGATGGGGCTGGTTTGTCATCTGTTTTCATGGTGTGGATTACTGCATCAACTATCCCGTATTCTTTTGCTTCCTCTCCTGACATGAAGAAATCTCTGTCTGTGTCTGCCTGTATCTTTTCAAGAGATTGCCCTGTGTGGTCTGAAAGTATACTGTTCAGAGTATCTTTCATTTTGAGTATCTCCCGAGCATGGATTTCAATATCCGTAGCCTGTCCATGGAAACCGCCCATGGGCTGATGTAACATAATTCTTGAATGAGGAAGCGCAAATCTCTTGCCTTTTGTACCAGCCGCGAGGAGAAGCGCGCTCATGCTCGCTGCCTGGCCGATGCAGTACGTTGCGATGTTTGGCTTGACATATTGCATTGTGTCGTATATTGCAAGGCCTGAGGATACTATGCCACCTGGTGAATTAATATAGAGATGAATATCCTTGTCAGGATCTTCTGTCTGAAGAAAGAGGAGTTGTGCAATTACTGTGTTCGCTACATGATCATCGATAACTGTGCCAATGAAGATAATCCTGTCTTTGAGAAGCCTTGAGTAAATGTCATAGGCCCTTTCTGAACGACCTGTCTGCTCTATAACAATAGGAATAATACTCATCTATTCTCCTTTCTCCAAAATGGCTTTAGACAAAAGTAAATCCAGGACTTTATCCTCAAAGATCATTTGCCTCAGGCCTTCCAAAGATCCATCTTTTGTCCTATACAAGTTCATGACAGCGTCTGGTTCGGCAGAGAGCTCTTTTGCTATAAGATGGATTCGCTCCTTCACCTCATCTTCCGTTACCATTATCCCCTCTTTCTTGCCAATGGTATTAATAATGACAGATGCACGAACATTTCTCAAAGCCTTCTCTTTCAGTTCAGAGAGCTTTTCTTCATTGCTCTTTTTTTCTTGCTCTGGCTTGCTTTCCTCAGATGTCGTATTTACCATGTCTGCATCTTGTATATCTTCTGCTTCTGCCTTGTATTGTTCATCAGACATCCCTGATTGCATTATAAGAGAATCCAACTCATTGCCGAGCATTGTTTCCGGGACCTCAAAATCATGGGTTCCAATAATTTTACGGAGAATCTCTGCCTTCTGAATTTTCATAGCCTGTTCTTCCTTGTATTTATAGATATTTCCCCTTATCTTTTCTCTCAATTCCGATATATTTTCAAAACCGAGGTCCTTTGCAAATTCATCATCTATTGCTGGTAGAATTTTCTTTTTCACCTCTTGTATCACAATCTTCGTTTTTACTGTCTTACCAGCAAGTTCTTTCACTCTAAAATCCTCACCAAACGTCGTGGTAATTTCTACGGTTTCCCCTTTTTTCTTTCCCACCAATTTTCCCTCAATGTCCATAGGAAGTAACTCATTACCCAGTTTCAATATCTGTTCCTTGAGAGAAGGGGTAGTTTCTTCCCCAACTATTCCACCGTCAACACAATCAAAAGTGACAAGGTCATCCTTTTCGATCTCTTTTTCAGCAACCTCATATAGTGCCTTTTGTTTCTGAAGGTTTTTAAGGGAACGTTCCACTTCGGACTCATCGACAGTTATAGGGATATCCTTCGCCTTTATTCCTGTATAATCAACGTTTTCAATCTTGGGCATCACCTCAACAGTAAGTGAAAGATTGAGGGGATTGTTTCTCTGAAAGTTTAACCTTTCATCAAATACAGGCATTGTGACAGGCTTAAGGTCTGCTTCTTTTAACGCCTTGTTATAAAACTCAGGGATGACCTTTTCAAGCACCTCTGCCTCAACTTGTTTACCATAGCGCTTTTCTATCAGATTCATTGGAGCCTTGCCAGGCCTGTAACCCGGCAAATTCGACTTCTGTCTCACTCTTTCGAGAGAGTCTTTTATCTCCTTTTCGATAATATCTGACGGAATCTCTATTCTGAGGCGCTTCTTTGTCGAACTGATATCTTCTACAGCTTGAAGCAATTTCTCCTCCTCGTATATTTGTTGATATTTTAATGTAAAATAATACCGACACTTTGTCAAACACCATGACTGTTTATCTTATTGATGGAAACTCTTATGTCTACCGAGCTTACTATGCAATAAAAGAGCTTTCAACTTCAGGAGGATTTCCTACCAATGCCATCTATGGCTTTATCAACATGCTCCTTAAAATCATCAGAGAAAAAAAACCAGATGGTATCATCGTATCTTTTGATTCACCTGTTCCAACAAAAAGGCACTTAATCTTTGAAGAATACAAAGCCCACAGGCCTGAAACCCCTCGGGGGCTCGTAGAGCAGATGCCACATATAAGGAAGTTGATCTCGGCCTTCAATATAAAGATATTCGAGATGCCCGGCTATGAAGCAGACGACCTCATCGGTACTATCGCAAAGAGTTTAGCATCAAAAGGTGTAGATGTATTCATCGTTACGGCAGATAAGGATATGCTCCAGCTTGTTGACAGGGACATAAAGATTTACGATCCGATGAAAAATAGAATCCTTGATGAAGAATATATTGAAGAGAGATTCGGTGTAGGTCCAGAGAGGATTACAGAGTATATGGCACTTACGGGAGATACGGTGGATAATATCCCGGGTATCAAAGGCATAGGCGAGAAGACAGCAAAAGAACTTCTTTCCGGTGTGAAGAGTCTTGAGGAGCTGCTGAGTAATACGGACTTGATTAAAAAGGAAAAGCTAAGAAGACTCATCTCTGGACATGCAGATATGGTAAGGTTGAGTCAGAGACTTGCAACTATTGATACCTCTGTACCCCTTGATATTCAATTAGAAGAAACCAGATTGAGAGAACCTGACTGGCCTCTGCTACTTTCTCTCTTCAGGGAATTTGAATTCGGCAGCCTTATGAAGCTCATTCCTTCAGAGGTATCCAGAGAAAGAGAGTACGAAATCGTCTTTTCCCTCGATAGGCTCAAAGAGATCGTAGCATCCATAAAAGATGAGTTTTCATTTAGTACCGAGGCATCCGCCTATAGTGGAAACAGCAATCCTATGACAGACAGCCTTGTTGGTCTTGCGTTATCTCTAGAGGAAGAACACTCTTTCTATATCCCCGTTTCCCACACTTATCCGGAGGTTCCTCCCCAGATAAAAAAAGAAGATCTGGTAAAAGTGCTTTCACCGATCTTCAGAGATGGGAAAATATCAAAGATAGGACATAACATCAAATATGGCATTATCATGCTTGAAGGAGAAAGTATATCTGTCGAGGGAACACTGTTTGACACAATGATTGCATCGTATCTCCTTAATCCAAACAAGCCTAATCATAATCTTGAAGAAGTTGCCCTTGAATATTTATCAAGGAGAAAAAAGACCTCTACGGAAGTTCTCGGTAAAAAAGGTTCTTTTGCAGAGGTCCCAGTAGAAGAGGCAGCTTCCTATGCAGCAGATAATGTAGGTCTCAGCCTTGAACTAAGAGAGATCCTTTTCAATAGGCTCAAAGAAGAAAGCCTTGAGAATGTTTATATTGATATAGATATGCCCCTTATCTATGTCCTTGCTGACATGGAAGAGGTTGGGGTAAAGATAGATACGAAGATGCTGAATTACATCTCAAAAGAACTTGAAAGGGAGCTTGATGGGATCCAGAGGAGGATATATTTTCTTGCAGGAGAAGAGTTTAATATAAACTCACCAAAGCAGCTTAGCAGGGTTCTGTTTCAAAGCCTCGGTTTTCAACCTACGAAAAAGACAAAAACAGGTTTCTCGACAGAATTGAGTGTCCTCGAAGAACTTGCAGAGTTTCACGAGCTCCCACAGGAGGTGCTCAATTATAGAAGCATGAACAAACTTAAAACCACCTATGTGGATGCATTGCCTCAGTTAGTGAATCTAAAAACAGGGAGGATACATACTTCTTTCAACCAGACAGCAACTGCTACAGGGAGGCTGAGCAGCAGTGATCCGAATTTACAAAATATTCCCATCAGGGGGGACTGGGGGAGGCGTATAAGAGAGTCCTTCATTACAGAAGAAGGTAATATCCTGCTTTCAGCTGACTACTCACAGGTTGAATTAAGGATCCTTGCCCATCTAAGCCAGGACGTGGGTCTTCTTGAGGCCTTCAGCAATGACCTCGATATCCATGCACGGACAGCATCCGAACTCTTCGGCATCCCAGTAGATAAGGTTACTCCCGATATGCGGAGAATTGCAAAGACAGTAAACTTTGGGGTTATCTATGGAATATCGCCCTTTGGATTATCAGAAACACTCAGTATCTCAAGGGACGATGCGAGAAAATATATAGAACAATATTTTGACAGACATCCCGGAGTTAAAAGATATATAGAGGAAACCATTGAGAGTGCTAAAAATAGGGGTTATGTAGTAACGCTATTTGGCAGGAAGCGTTCTATTCCAGAACTTAAGAATCAGAACTCAACAATAAGACAGCAGGGTGAAAGGCTCGCGATAAACTCTCCTATTCAAGGAACGGCAGCCGATATCATTAAAATTGCTATGATACAGATATGGAAGGGTTTTCAAGACAGGGCCTTGACGGCAAAGATGATTCTTCAGGTTCATGATGAACTCTTATTTGAGCTTCCCGTACATGAACTCAGGACAGTTGAAGATTTTGTCAGAGGAAAAATGGAAAAGGCAGTAGAGCTTTCGGTGCCTATAAAGGTTGACATTGGTCACGGGAGAAGCTGGTCAGAGACACATTGAAAAGGAGAATTTCTGCTAAAATATACCTTTAAAAAGGGGGTACTCATGATGATGAAGAAATCTAAACAGAAAAGAGGTGTAAAAACGACTGCCAAAAAAGCTACCAAAAAGGCAAAGGTAAGCGCGAAGGTTAAAAAGGTTTCTGCAAAAAAGAAGAGGGTTGTAAAAGGTAAGGCTAAAATAGAAAAGAAGAAAACGACTAAGAAGACTGTAAAGAAAGAAACGAAAAAGGTTAAGGTCAAGCAAGGGGAAAAAGCAAAGAAGAAAAAAGTTACTAAAAAGACTGAGAAGAAAATTATCCTTCCTATAGGGAAAAAAGTTGAAGAAAAGACAGTTACTGTAAAACCTAAAAGAAGGACCACGGCTAAGGAGGTGGCGCTCCCTAAAAAGGCTATACCGAGGAAACCGAAAAATGTCTTGCGTCCAGAAAAAGAAGAAAGGTACCCGCCTCTTCCTATTGAGATATTACCCGAAGAATATGGCGAAGACAGTATTGCCCTCATGATTGTCGATCCGAGAAAGTTGTTTATTTATTGGGAGATAACAGAGGGTACCTTCAAAAAGTATGCAGGTAACATCAATATCAGGCTATACGACGTTACAGGTGTGGATTTTGACGGCATGAATGCAAAGAGTTATCTTGATATAGCCGTAAACAACAGGATAGGTAGCCAGTACATAGATGTTGATCCTGAAAAGGCATTCATCGCAGATATCGGGATTATAGACCATGCGGCTGTTTTTATCACGGTGGCAAGGTCAAATAAGACTTCAACTCCACTGGCAGAAATTGCAGAGGAAGGGGCGTTACCTCACAGGCTCTATGAAACAGGTCTCCCTATTCCCCCTATAGGATACAAGAGGTAAACTGCGAGAGTGGCGGAACTGGCAGACGCGCTGGACTTAGGATCCAGTGGGTAACTCCGTAGGGGTTCAACTCCCCTCTCTCGCACTACTACCAATAGTTGTGGTAAGCTACTACTGTTGCTCTCACTCCTCAGATTTCTTTTATTTTGCTTAAGTGATTTTGATCACTTTAATTTCTTGAATATCCAGGTAATTTATAAATGCATAAGCTACCTCCTTAGAACTTACCCTCTCATCTCCCCCTGCCCTCCTTAAAAAGGAGGGCATTTTCTTTCTGATCGTTTAAACTAATTCTCTATCTTCACATAATGATACTTCTGGTTGATGTCCATTTATTGTTATTTTGACAGAAATTGTCACTGCCTTGAACTTTTTTGGCACTTTTCGAAAATTTAAAACTGTCTGCTATTAAGACGAAAGGGCGATAAATAGTTTATTCATACTCGGGATGGACTCCCAATTTTCTGTAAACCTTCGGTTGCCCTTTCATTAGAGGGATCGAGTTCTAATGCCTTTTCAAAGGTTTCCTTCGCCCTTGAGTTTAAGTATAATTCAAGGTAGATGTGGCCGAGTTCTGCTATATAATCGGCGTTATCGGGATTAAGCTTTAGGGCCGTTGTTATAGATTCTTCTGCTTCTTGAAATTTGTTCTCCTTCTCTAACGCCAAACCAAAGCAGAAATGGTAAACCGCTACCGTGTTATCGAAATAAATAGTCTGTCTGAATAATTCTGCTGCTTCAGTATAATACCTTTTCCTGAGGGCTTCCTTGCCTTCTATAAATTTATCTCTGGCCAGCTCTGCATCGCTACTCTCGGCTCTTTTAGTCCCAGATGCTATTAAGCTCTGATCATATTCCTTCCTCATTTCTTCATCAGAAAGGGTTTTGTATGCCTTCGTGAGAAAGGAAAAGAGAGCGTTTAATTTGTTCTTCAGGGTCTCTGAAGGGAGATAAAAGTGTCTATCAGGGTGAAACTCTTTCGTCTTTTTATAATAGGCCTCTTTGACTTCATCGAGTCTTGCGCTTTTTGTTATGCCAAAAATATCATAGTAATTTGTTGAGTCGAGTCTGTCATAGATTTCATCAACCTTTTCTACAAAGGCCGAGTCTAATCCAACTTCAAATCTTTTTAGTGTATCTTTACTGATTTTATCTTCAACCTGACCTTTTTCCCTGATTTCAATTATCCTTGCACTTAAAAGGCCATGAAGAATCTTCAAGGTTTGAAAATTGTCTAAAGGCGAGAGGGATAGTATCTCACCTATTGTGCGACTACCATCTATGAGAAAGAGGATTTCTTTATCCTGTTCCTCAAGTCTAATATCCTGGAAAAGATCCATCGGGTCGGCAGAGTAGTCCAGTATGGCATCCACAGGGGAAAAGCCCTCTTTCAGATAGGTGAAATTATCTATTCTCTTAATTCCTCGATATATAAGGTTTGCTGCACTGAGTTTCAGGGTTATGACCTCATCTGAAGGCAGAGGGATTTCCTTGAATTCAAATTCACCATCTTCCCACTGGAAAAGGCTCAGGATGATCTCCTCGACCTGATGCGTTACTGCCCAGATAAGGTCTTTGGGTTTGAGATAGCCAAGCTCAACAAGAACCGCACCCTGACGCTTCCCTGTCTTCTTCATGGATTCAATCGATTGGTAGTACTGCTCAAGGGTGAGCTTCCCAGCCTTTACCAGAACCTCCCCGAGACGGTCCTCCTCCTGGTTCGATGTGGCAAAGATCATATCCCCGTTTTTAATGCATATCTTTTTCAAGACAGGACCATTTTTCATCTCAAGGATGCCTGTCTTTTCAGACCTCTGGAGGCTCAGAAAGATATCTGAAAGGGGGAAGTGTTTTAAATTGCCATATATGGACAACCTCTCTATCCCTACCCTCAGAGAGAAGTCTTCCTCCTTCATCCAGACAACCTTTCCCTGGATATCTAAGTTGAGGTCTTCTATCTTGAGGTCAATGACCGAGCCTTGAGCTAAGGGCTTTGTATTGATGTAAAAGCTGAGACCACCTAGGGAGAATTCACTGATATGGGCCTTAAACAAGTCTCCCCCAAGAGAAGCCATTAACTCTGAATTCTGCTTATATCTTGTAAACCGCCTTCTGTCTTTACCTGACTCCATGGGTTTATAAAATTATTAACAAAAATTATGCCAAGAATTATTTATTTCCTTTATTAATTTGATAATAAGACCAAATGTTTTGCTCTTTAAATTACACCGCGCCTTTTAATATACTTATATGAGGCACTTGGTAGTAAAGAAACAAAAAAACCAGGGCAAAGCATCCATGTTGTAAAAATGGTGACTGTTTCTATAATCTAACGGCGCTACCCAAGCATGGAAACTTATGTATAGAGAATACTTTGAGCTAAAGGAACCCCCCTTTTCTATTGCCCCGGATCCCCGTTATCTTTATATGAGCAATCAACACCGAGAGGCTCTGGCTCATCTTGTATATGGAATTAATAGTGACGGTGGTTTTATCTTGCTCACCGGTGAGGTAGGAACAGGTAAATCAACGGTCTGTCGATGCCTACTGGAGCAAATACCAGAAAACTTCAACATAGCTTTGGTCCTCAATCCCAAATTGACTGTCGAGGAACTTTTAGCTACTATTTGTGACGAGTTGTGCATAGACTATCCAAAAGGCAATACCAGTATTAAGGTTTTTGTTGACCATATTAATGCATATTTGCTTGATGCCCACACCAAAGGTCGTAAGACAGTACTCATTATTGAAGAGGCTCAAAATCTCAGTATTGATGTGTTGGAACAGGTGCGGTTACTGACCAATCTAGAGACGAATCAACACAAACTGCTTCAAATCATCATGCTGGGGCAGCCGGAACTCAGGGACATGTTGTCCCGACCAGAGTTGAGGCAGCTGTCACAGAGAATCACTGCTCGTTACCACTTAGGTTCACTATCTAAACATGAAGTTTTTGCATACGTGAAACATCGCCTGGCAGTAGCTGGGGCACGCGGTAAATTATTTCCACCTTCGACTATTGACAAACTCTTCCGCTTGAGTGGTGGAATTCCGCGGCTGATCAATTTGATATGTGATCGGGCTTTGCTCGGAGTGTATGTCCAGGGACGAGAAAGAGTTGACAAAACTACGTTATCCAAAGCAGCACGCGAGGTATTCGGGGAGAATAAGACCAAAAGGCATCCCCTCAGATGGGTACTCGCCAGTTTGTCGATCACGGGATGTGTTGTTGCGCTTTCAGCGATTTACTACCATTACCAAGCAAATCCTTTGGCAATATTCACCTCTAAGCCTCTCCAACACACAATTGTTCCTAAACCAATGATGGAACATCCCCGCTTATTAATATTAGACTGGCCAGCAGACCAAGAGATTCAGTTCAGCAAAGACACTGCGTACCAAACATTGTTCAAAAAGTGGGACATTATCTATAATCCCAAAGGTGGAAGTGCCTGTCAGCAAGTCCGGATCAAGGGGTTAGGTTGTCTGAATGAACAAAGTAATCTAGACAGTCTGCTACAGTTAAATAGACCAACAGTGTTTAAGCTATACAATGACCAAGGTTGGGAATTCTATGCCACATTAACAGCTCTTAAGGGGGAAACTGTAACCTTTGTAATGGGGACTGAAACCAAAACAGTTGATATCAAAGAGATCGAAAAGAGGTGGTGTGGTGATTACTTCCTTCTATGGAAAATGCCAACAGATTACAGGAGTCCTGTTCTTCCGGGTCAGAAACGTAGGATAGTGCAGTGGATAGACAGACAACTATCAATAATTCAGGGCAGGGAAATCCGATCCCAGAAAAATTTTATATTTGATGATACCCTTGTCAGAGAAGTGAAAAGATTTCAACTTGCTAAAGGCTTGGCGCCTAATGGGATTGTAGGACCCCAGACCATAATCCATCTGAATAATGAAGTTGGTAGTGAAGAACCATTATTGATTAACAAGCAGAAGGTGAAATAGGATGTCTTATATTCTTGATGCCTTGAAAAAGTCAGAGAAAGAACGCAAGCAAGAAACAGTTCTAGACCTTATGACGGTTCAGGATATCATGGTACAGGAGCCGAAAAGGCGTTCGCTGTTGTCTTATTTACTTCTGGTAGCATTGCTGCTGAATGCAGCCTTATTGGCATGGTGGCTGGTTCCCTGGCAGTCAAAAAAGCCAAGGGTTGTAACACACTCAACAGCAGGACAGCAGCATGAATCAAAAGCAGGAGCGTTTCTTTCTCCTGACCTAACAACGGTTTCCAGTTCAGGGATCATGGTCACAAAGAAGGGGCCTGTGCCCGAATTGGAAAGCACTGTACCGAAGAAAGAAGCTGATTCCGAAACCACTGTCCAGCAAAAAAAGCCCTTGCAGACTTCAACTGATTTACAAGAACAAACTTCAGACGAAGTTATGTCATCAATTGATAAAAGGAGTTTGCGTGAAACTTCTCCACCTGTACAACAGCAAACTCAGATAACTCGTCAAGTTCCCTCAGAGCTGAAACCCACCAAGAAACGTTTAGCTCCAGGAGAAAACAAAATATATAACTTAGATGATCTACCCCTATCAATCCGGCAGAGCGTGCCCCCTATTACGATTTCTGTCTCCCTTTATTCTAATGACCCAGATTCCCGAATGGCGAAAATCAATGGTTCAATGATGCGGGAAGGGGAATATTTGACTGCCGACCTGAAGTTAGAGGAAATTACCCCGGATGGGGTTATCTTCAGTTACCAGTCCTACCGCTTTCGTATAGGACCAAGGTAGATTTGGCCAGTAGAGGATCTCAGAAAAAAATCTGACGCAAAAATACATAGCTATGGTATTTGGGGGAAAAACAAAAACGTACAAAAATAAAAGAAGCAGCTAAAAGAGAAGTTTATAAATTTACTTGCTTTTTACAGGAGAATGAAACTTGGGTGCTGAGTTGTCATGGCTACTTATCAAGTGGGTGCCCTGGCAGATGCTTTAGGCTTCCCCCTACTTTGACTTGAGGCCTGCTCACCACATCTGCACTCCTGGCTCCCTGCCTCTGCTTTCTCCCGACTTCAACACCCAAGGTTCTCTTTCTTTCCATTAAAGTCTCTCTACAAAAATGTTAATTCCCCGGAATGGGTTTGTCAATCAAGAAAAGGTTTGAATTTATTCAAACTAAAGTTGCAATCACTGATGGAATCTGCCTTTGCTGGTTTGACTCTCTTTCCTTATTGCAGACAATAACTGCCCTTCTCAAAACTTTAAAGAGAACCTGTTATAGATAATAGAGTGTTTCATCTCGTTCAGGGGGCTTTCTTTTAAATTTCCGAGAGACTTTTGGAGATACTTTAAAGAGGTCCTCCTCACTTAAGATATCTCCCATCTCTTCTTCTATCTTATTTGGGTCTTCTCCAGCCTCCATGCGTCTCAATGCCTCCTCTAAGCTGGATCCAAGGTTCATCCCCGTTGTATCGAACAGTTTACGCATGAGATGGGCAGCCTGCCTAGGATCGTCTTCGTTTACATCTTGAGCCTCTCGTTCTATCAAAGATAAAGCCCTTTGTGCCTTCGATTCATCCAATTCAGGCATCCCCATATCATCCTGCTCTTTTGTACCTTTAAGAAACGAAAATCTGGATATGAGACGCTCCAGAAGTCCTTTATTGCACTTCGGGCACATAGGCCGTTTTTCCGTGTTTATACGACGAGAGAAGAAGTTAAAAATAGTATTGCAATCGGCGCAGTAGAATTCATAAATAGGCATAACTCCTCCCTTAATGAATGCGATGTATGAATTATCTACTTGATGTTATTTTACATTGAAACATCTGAGATGTGAAAGGGGATGCATTATTCATAGTTTTATGATATATTGAGAACACAGAGATAATTATATCTCAAGAACAGAAGGAGGAAACATGGCACAAGCAAAAAGGGCAACATGCAGCGCCAAGACAACAAAAGGGAAAAAATGTAAGAACCCTGTAACCGGAAAAACGAAATACTGCGCAACGCATAAGAAAAAATAGTAATAGCTTAAAAGCTGTCCTAAAGGAAAATCTCAAACTAGTAAATCTTAAAGGGTAAAGAATCAGCAACGGGAGTTACCCTTAGAACATTTACTGTGATATCTTTTCTGTTTATCTATTCAAGCTCCTTCCGGGATGATCTTGATATCATCCGGAAAAGGAAAGAAAAAACTCCTTTTGTGATTCCTGTCACAGAAATCCTTATGCTGCAGTAAGTTAAATAGTACCATGATACCCCATTTCCCTCCCCTATGCTGTGGCAGTGTCAATTTGGGCTATCAAGTTCAAATTGACACTGCCATAGCCCAACCTACTTTCAAATTTTCAAATCTTAAAAACAAATGAAAAGAGTAAGAAAGGAGTGCCTATGGATTTTTTGCTGATGATAAAATATATTTTTTTTGACTACTTTCGAGACAATATACACATTGCCATTGCTCTCGCAGGAGTAGTCTGTTTTCTATTGCTCCGTAAGCCTAAACTTTTCTTTACGGTCTTTTTTATTGCTCTGATACTTACCGGAGTACTTTACCTGATCTCAACCCTGACCATTACTGGAGCATATCAAGAGTATAAACTGCTTCACAAGGAGAAACGGCTTTATAGAGAATATCTAAGCCTGAATGATTATAGCGGTTCAGCATACCCACTCATACAATCTTGCTGAATATTTCTTAATCATTGAAACAATAGAACAAACCGTTTATTAACTTCTTGAAAGGACTGTCCGGGATATCTTCTTTTGGACTTCTATTAACCCGAAAAATGCAGTTGCCCTCTCTTAGCATATAAAAGAAGTTCTCCTTTCGTATTAGAATCAATAGCTTAGAAAAAATAAACTCTAAACGAAAGGAGAACAAAAATATGCAATCAAAATGT